>ERZ1643251.1058-NODE-1058-length-33447-cov-12.074569_pt1 | contig 33447 bp, 29 predicted proteins | sample MGYA00579261_ERZ1643251 | MGnify/ENA primary metagenome ERZ1643251 (study PRJEB29033, sample SAMEA4952267) | chicken gut metagenome | biome: Broiler Chicken; feature: Gastrointestinal Tract; material: Caecum | place: Ireland | collected 2018 | study: Broiler... | reverse complement strand
TGACAAACGTGATTCCCATTCCGTAGCAGGCCAGATGATAGGCGGTAGCCTGCTGATCCAGCTCCAGGATGATATCCGGTGAAAATCCCTGCTGCCTGCACAGCATATCTGCGCATCGGCGGGTGTCATTTCCGCGCCGGAGGAGCAGGAACGGAGCATGCTCAAACGTCTGCAGGCATATCTGAGGATCATCAGGATTTTTGTGGCGGTTTTCCAGGATATCTGCGGATGTCAGAGGTTCCGGAGAAGGCTGCCGTGCGGGAAGATATTTTTCAGGAACGGCCAGCAGAACCTGATCCGTAAAGAGCGGATATCCGGTACATATGCTCCCGCTGAGTTCTTCGCTGTCGATCATCAGGTCCAGAGAACCGTCCAGGAGCCGTTCCGTAAGAATGGGCGAATTAGCCTCCGCCAGATGAATGTCAACATGAGGATATCTGCGGGTAAAACGACTGATGCAGGAAGGCAGGACGTAGGACGCGAAAAGATTGCTGGCGCCGATGCGGTTCTCAATCTTCTTGACGGCGGCGCTCAGCGAGGGCTGCGATATATACAGATTCTGCGCGGCTTTGGAAAATCTCCTTTTTGTGTGAATTCCGCCAGTATATAGTGCGGGTAATTCCAAGATCAGTATATGGGAACAGAAGGTTCAAGTCAATCGTCATATAGATAAATATCTATATAATTTATAAACTAATTGGTATTTAAATATAATCCTGCCTGCGCATACAATGATAGCAGCAAAAGGACAGGAGGATATACAGATGAGATATCGGACAGAAACAGATTCCATAGGGAGCAGAGAAGTGCCGGAGAACGCGTATTATGGCATACAATCCATGCGCGCGGCAGAAAATTTCCGCATGACAGTGAGATTATTGTGGATCCGATCCAGGGAGGCGCAGGTACTTCATTAAATATGAACGTGAATGAAGTCCTGGCAAACCGTGCCATAGAATTGCTGGGAGGGATCAAGGGGGATTATAAAAGGGTTCATCCCAATGATCATATCAACATGTCCCAGTCCACGAACGATGTATTTCCCACAGCCGGCAAAATAGCCGCCTGCCGCCTTGTGCAGAAGGCGGAAAAAGAACTGAGGAGACTTCACAAAGCGCTGGAATAAAAATCTGTCGAATTCTATCCGGTCATCAAGATGGGAAGGACACAGCTTCAGGACGCGGTACCCATCCGTCTGGGTCAGGAATTTGCATCCTATGCGGCGGCTGTGGGAAGAGATATAAGGCGCATGGAACACTGATCCAGGACAGAGACATTACCACAGTCTCTTCCACCCGCCGAAATCCTGTTTTGGCTGATATTTTCGGGCGGTTGGGATACATGGAACGGCAGGGCAGCGGCCTGAATAAAATACGGGATGCCTATGAACAGGCGGCAAACTTTCGCGCTGGGATGGATCCCACATTCTATTCAGACCGCACGCAATTCACTGTTACATTGCCTAATCTAAATTATCACTTGAAAGACCATCAAACTGCGATTCCTAAAAAGCAAGTTGCGATTGACGTTGCGATTGACGTTGCGATTGACGTTGCGATTGACAGCTTGAACATAACTGCATCGACAAAAGCAAAGATTCGATCCATTTTCAGTCATGTGGGTTACAACACCCCGTTTGGGCGAAAAGATATCGCAGAGATGACCGGCATTTCGCAAACTGCAGCAGGCAATCTAATCAATAAAATGAAAACAGCGGCCCTCATTGAACCAATCAGCGGACTTGGAAAAGGGAAGTACAAATTCAGAAGATAAAAAGCGTCTAGGTCTGCCGCGGTATATCCTTGCTTCGCAGATGCCAAGGGCTGGAAGACAGCTGGAAGTTTGCCAATCTGCCAATCTGCTATAGCATCTTACAATGTCTTCTGCAGATCACGCGCGCATATTTTTTCGGCGAGTCTTCCAGAACGCGTATTTCTCCCGTCCGGATCATATGCTCGATCCTGGCGGCGTACCACAGATCGTTTTGAAAAACGGGATATTTGCCCAGAATGTTTCCGATCAGCCGGGCTTCTTTAACGGGAGTTTCTGTCAGTTCCTTTCGGATGAAAAAGTCATAAAAGTCTTCCGGGACTCCGGTCAACTCTCCGTTTATCACTGCGCGCAGAGGGCTGTTGTCTTCCTTCAGGCTTGTCCAGAAGCCGGCATACAAGGCCCGTTCTGTTTCCGTGAGCGTTTTCTGCAGGGGCAGAAAGCTGCTGAACTGATCATGGCTGACCTCGCCCCAGTTCCTGAAACGCTGCAGGGAATGGTCTTTCCACTCGCAGTGATGGGGAAGCTCCACTACATGGATCGTGCAGTCTGCATGCGCCAATTCCGAACAGATCCAGTAAAGCCCGCATAAAGAGTAGGGAGCATAACTGTACCAGATACGCACTTCTTTATTGATTTTCAAAAGAGTAAGAAACCGGCTGTATGATTGAAAATATCCATGGATTTCTTCCTTCAGACTTTCCCGGAAAGCTTCGGAGTCGGTCCATGAATTTTCTATATGCAGGGACTGAATCAGTTCCAGACGGTAGGTGTTGTCTGCAGGTTTTTGAATATCTCCGATATCCAGAAGAAAGGGAAGGCCGATCACTTCCGCAGGAGTCCCCGAAACGGGAATCCATTCCTTTGGTGACAGCATATGCGCGGGAGGATTGCCGATGACAGAGACGGGACCGTCTGATCTGCACAGGCTTTTCATACTTTTTGCACATTTCATAGAACCGGCTTCGCTTTCGCCAAATAATACTTCTATCAAGATACTTTCCCCCTTTATCTGTTGACAGTTTCAGCATACTGTCCGGGAAACAGCCTGTCAATCCCGGAAGATTTGATTTCTCGCACCGTTGTAATTCTATGAAGGATAAGATACAATGAAATAAAAGTGTGACAGGAGGTGATCGATATGGAAGAACTCCAGAAAATATTTGAGAAAATGATTCCAGGTTTTCAGAGTATTTATGGCGATGAATTAGTGAGTATAATTTTATACGGATCTGTTGCAAGGGGAACACAAACAGACGATTCGGATGTTGATATTGCGGTCATTGTAAAAAAGTATACTGAAGATATGCATGATAAAATGATTGATCTTATAGTTGATCTTGAATTGGAATACGCGAAAGTTTTATCTGTATTATTGATCGATTATGATAACTTTCGGAAATGGGAAAATATTCTCCCATTCTATAAGAACGTGAAAAAGGATGGTATTACATTATGGAAAGCCGCATAATGGATTTATCAAAGTATCGTTTAGAATGCTGTAAAGAAGCCTTGGAGGATGCTCAGATTATGTATGATGCGGGTAGATACAAAAATGCATTAAATCGCGCGTATTATGCAATCTTTCATGGGATGCGGGCAGTAAATGCGTTAAAAGGATTTGACAGCAGTAAACATAGTGGAGTGATTGCTTTTTTTAACCAAAATTATGTAAAATTAGGTGTTTTCCCGAAAGAGGCATCAAAAATAATTAAACTGGCATCTGAAAAAAGGGAAAGGGCAGATTATTTAGATTTCTATGTTGCTTCCAAAGAAGAGGCGGAGGAACAGATAAAGAGAGCGAAACTATTTACGGAGTGGATAGAAAATTACCTAAAGGCCTTTGGGATCAGATAAATACACGCTGGGAAATAAAGAGGGATAAGGGAAATTTGACATAAGAGAAAGTGTTGTGAAAGGAGAACGGCATGGCGAAGAAACTGGTGGAGTTCCGGAACATTGTAAAGAACTTTGACGGCCAGATTGTCCTGAAAGGGGTCAATCTGGATATTTATGAGAATGAATTTGTGACGCTTCTCGGCCCCAGCGGGTGCGGGAAGACTACTCTTCTGCGTATCCTGGGAGGTTTCCTGGATCCGGATGAGGGGGAAGTGATCTTTGATGGCGAGGAGATCAGCAATAAACCGCCTTATGAGAGAGAACTGAATACTGTATTTCAGAAATATGCGCTGTTCCCTCATCTCAGTGTGTATGAGAATATCGCGTTTGGCCTGAAGATCAAGAAGATGGCCAAGGATATCATCGATCAGAAGATCATGAAGATGCTGAAACTGATCGGCCTGGAAGGATATGAGAATAAGAATACGACTTTGTTGTCCGGCGGACAGCAGCAGCGCGTCGCCATTGCAAGAGCGCTGGTGAACGAGCCGAAGGTGCTGCTGCTGGACGAGCCGCTGGCGGCGCTGGATCTGAAGCTGCGCAAGGAAATGCAGTATGAATTGAAGCGGATCCAGCAGGAGGTGGGTATTACCTTTATCTTTGTCACTCATGACCAGGAAGAGGCGCTGACCATGTCTGATAAGATCGTGGTCATGAATAACGGAGAGATTCAGCAGGTGGGAGCGCCGGAAGATATTTATAATGAACCGGTCAACCGGTTTGTGGCAAATTTCATCGGTGAGAGCAATATCCTGCCTGCTGTCATGGTAGAAGACTATAAAGTGCGGTTTGACGACATTACGTTTGACTGTGTGGATTTTGGTTTTAAAGAAAATGAGCCGGTGGATGTGGTGATCCGTCCGGAGGACATCGACATTGTGGATGCGGCGGACGGAAAGATGACCGGCGAGGTGCTGAGCGTCCTGTTTAAGGGCGTACACTATGAGATCATTGTGGAGACCGTGCCGGGAACCAGCGTCACGGTGGATATGCGGGTGATCCGCAACCATGATGTGAGCAGCGAGGACGGCAGCGAGATGATCAGCGCCAATGATTTCTATGTGGATGTGGACGATGTGGGAGAGTTGGACGAAAAGGAAGTCATCGCGCTGTCCAACGCACAGGCGTGGGATCCGGGCAGTGATGAATTCATCTCTATCGCAAAAGTGGAGTACGAGGTGCCTGAGAAAGAAGGCCAGTACCCGGTGGTGTTCTCCACTGCTAAGGGCACGAAGATCGAGAGGACGATCTTCGTTGTGGACCAGCCTTTTGTAAAGAATGAAAAAGCCAATGAGGGCATCATGGCGTTTAACTTCTTCAAGACAGTGGATGAGATCACGGAATCCCAGGCGCTGGATACGGATCTGAAGACCTGGGCCAACGCACAGGGCTGGAAGCTGAGCGATGAAAACCAGAGTATTGATATCAGCGTGGACTATGACTTTGAACCGGAACAGGTGAAAGAAGGAGTCTATAAGATTACATTCTGGACGACCGGCCGGGAGTTTAAAATTCACACTACCGACTATACGGAAGTGGGACAGCAGGTGGGCCTTACATTCTTCCCGGAAGATATTCATGTGATGTCTAAGGGGGTATATGGGGGATGAAACGATTCGCACAGCTTGCGCTGCCGTACATCGTGTGGGCAGCTTTGATGCTGGTGCTTCCCATGGCGCTGATCGCCGTGTATTCTTTTATGGATCAGGGAAACAGCATCATACCTTTTTCTTTTACGCTGAGGCATTATATCCGGTTTTTTACAGATCCGGATTTCCTGCTGATCCTCTGGAGATCGATTCTGATCGCGGTGAAGACGACGGTGATCTGCCTGCTCCTGGGATATCCGATCGCATATTTTATCGCGCGCAGTTCAGAACGGCTTCAGAATATACTGATTCTCTGTATCACGATTCCTATGTGGATCAATATGCTGGTGCGTACCTATGCCTGGATCGGGCTTTTGAGCGAAGGCGGACTGGTGCAGCGTTTTCTCGGGCTTTTTGGTCTGGGAGATATGGAGCTTCTGTATACGGAAGGCTCTGTGCTGCTGGGAATGGTATATAATTTCCTGCCGTTCATGATCCTGCAGATTCAGACGGCGCTCAGCAAGATGGACCATTCTCTGCTGGAAGCCAGCGCGGACCTGGGGGCAAATCCCCGTCAGACCTTTCAGCGTGTGATCCTGCCGCTGTCGCTGCCGGGCGTGATCAACGGGATTACGCTGGTGTTCCTGCCGGCCGTGAGTTCCTTCTTTATCCCGAAACTGCTGGGAGGCGGCCAGTATTTCCTGATCGGAAATATGATCGAGAATCAGTTTATCACAGTAGGCGAGTGGAATTTCGGAAGTGCGATTTCCATGATTATGGCAGTGATTATGATGCTGCTGATGATGGCAGTGCATCGGATTGAGATCCGCAACCAGGGCGGAAAGGAGGATGTGTGACCGTATGAAGAGAGGAAAACGGCCGTTCGGAAAATTCCTGATGGTCCTGGCGATCGCATTTTTCTATCTGCCGATCTTATATATGATTGTATTTTCCTTCAATGACGGAAAATCTCTGACGGTTTTTTCGGGATTTTCGCTGCGGTGGTACCGGCATATGCTGGAGTCCGGAGATATGATGGAGGCTCTGTACACCACGTTCAGCATCGCGGTCCTTGCTACGGCGGTTTCTACGGTAGTGGGTACAATCTCGGCGATCGGACTGAGCAAGTCCAAAAAGATTGTCCGTGATGTGATGGAACAGGTAAATAATCTGCCGCTGATGAATCCGGAGATCGTGACGGCCATCGGACTTATGCTGCTGTTCATCACTTTCAGAGTAGAGAAGGGGTATGTGACTATGCTGCTGGCGCATATCGCGTTCTGTATCCCGTATGTGATGCTCTCTGTAATGCCGAAGATCCGGTCGCTGGATCCCAATCTGGCGGATGCGGCCATGGACCTGGGCGCGACGCCGTGGCAGGCGCTGACGAAGGTGATTGTCCCGCAGATCACACCGGGGATTGTTTCCGGAGCGCTGATCGCGTTTACCATGTCGGTGGATGATTTTATCATTTCCTATTTTGTGACGGGACGGGGAGTGAAAAACCTGAGTATCATGGTATATACCATGAGCAAGCGTGTCAATCCCAGCATCAACGCGATTTCCACACTGGTGGTCGTAATCATTACGATTGTGCTTGTGATCATCAATGTGGCGCCGGTGATCGCGGCAAAGCGGACTGCCAAGACGGAAGTGAAACACCGGCGGATCTGGATTCCGGTTACCGGAGGCGCGGTGCTGGCAGTGCTCGCCGTAGGTTTCCTGCAGTTTGGAAGAGGTACTCTGGAGCGCCGGTATGAGGGACAGACGCTTCATATCTATAACTGGGGCGAGTACACCGGGGAAAATATCATCCGTGACTTTGAGGAGGAGACCGGCGCTACGGTGGTAATGGACAATTTTGATTCCAATGAACAGATGTATATCCGGGTGGCGAACGGAGAATCCTACGACCTTCTGGTTCCCAGCGACTATATGATTCAGCGCCTGATCGAAGAAGATCTGCTGCAGAAGCTGGATAAGAGTAAACTGGACTGCCTGGATAAGTTGTCCGATGCGGTGAAAGGCCTGCCCTATGACCCGGACAACGACTACTCCATTCCATATTTCTGGGGAACAGTGGGGATCGTATACGATAAGACGAAAGTGGATATCGAGGATCTGGAAAGGGAAGGATACAATATTTTCCTGGACGAAAAATATAAAGGGGATATTTATCTGTATGACTCGGAACGGGATTCCTTTATGATGGCATTGAAAGCGCTGGGGTATTCCATGAACACGGAGAATGAGGACGAACTTCAGGAAGCCTATGAATGGCTTGTGCAGTGCGTGCAGACCATGGAACCGGAGATTGTGACCGACGAGATTATCGACAACATGGCGCAGGGAAGAAAAGCGCTGGGACTGATCTACTCCGGAGACGCCACCTACGTCATGGCGGAAAACGAGAACATGGGTTACTATATGCCGGAAACCGGGACCAACCTGTGGTCGGACGCCATGGTGATTCCGAAAAATGCCCGGAATGTGGAACTGGCACATGCGTTCATCAATTATGCCAGTGACTATGACGGTGCGTATGATAATTCCAGCTATGTGGGCTATACTTCTGCAAATCAGGAAGTGATGGAGGTTCTGTCCGGAGAAGGCGGCGACTATGAAGGAATTAACGCTTATATCCCGCGGACAGACAACCCCAATGACGAGGTTTTCGTGTATAATGAAGAGACCAAAAAGATCATCGGGGATCTGTGGAGCCGTGTGAAGATTGCGGCGAGCAATGCGGATTAACGGCGCAGAATACCAGATGCGGCATATCCATATGATAATAATGTTTTACCAACTGTCCGACGATTTTCATACCGTTTCTCCTGGCAACATTCTGGGATGCGGTATTGGTATCACGGATAATGGAATAGACTTCGCCTGCATGGAGTACGTCAAATGCGTATTCTTTGCAGGCGATTGCCGCCTCTGTGGCATAGCCCCGGCGCCAGCAGTCTTTTCGCAGGAGGTATCCTACTTCCAGAACCTGCTTTCCGTTGAAATCCTGCCAGGTCAGTCCGCACTGGCCGATCAGTTGGCCGGTGGTTTTCTGAATCATGCCCCAGAGACCGAAGCCATCCGACTGATAGCGTGAAATCTGGCGGTTCAGCCAGTCCCATGCTTCTTCATCACTGAAAGCATGCTCATAAGCGTACATCACTTCTTTATCCTGGAGCATAGCGCACAGCGCTTCAAAATCGGAGGGCTCCATTTCCCTTAAATACAGGCGCTCTGTAGATAAAATCATTCGTTGTCTTCCTCCAGTAATCTTTGTACTAAAATTTCCCGGTTGTTGATAAACAGTTCTGTGATCTGATAGCTTTCCGTATCTTCGTAGCGGCAGGGCCGGACAGCACCGTCGTCAAAAGTCAGGATCTGCGCGTCCGGAATCCCCAGCAGGATGGGCGAATGGGTGGCGACGATGAACTGTGAACCACGCTCCGCCATCTTTGCCATCTGGATAAACAGGGTGAGCTGCCGCTGCGGAGACAGCGCCGCCTCCGGCTCGTCCATGAGAAAAAGCCCTTCCTGGTCAAAGGACTGGAAATAGGACAGGAAACTTTCTCCGTGGGACTGCTCGTGCAGGGATTTGCCTCCGAAACGGGAGTAATAGGCGGATTTGTCATCGCCGTCTCTGTATTCTTCCGCTTTGGTAGCGACATTGAAAAAGCTTTCTGCGCGGAAAAAATAGCCGGAGTGCGGACGGCGGAATCCTTTTTTCATCCGAACCGCGCGGCTCAGTTCCGAGACGTCGTCATAAGTGCTGAACCGGTAGTTTCTGGTTCCGCCCTCCGCATTAAAGCCATACGCCACTGCGATGGCTTCCAGAAGAGTAGATTTTCCGGAACCGTTTTCGCCGGCGAAAAAAGTGATCGGATGCTCAAAGGCCAGTTCCTCGATGGAACGAAGGGCCGGGATGCGGCGCAGATAAGAATGTTCGGAGATCTCGTCCCAGTTGATAGAGACGGACTGGATAAATTGCCGGTTCATGGACTCAGATCCTTTTTTCTTTTTGTTCCGGCAAAGCGGCGGCATCTTCCACTATATCTGTGAACAGACGCTGGAAATCAGTTGCATTTTGAGCGGTGACTACCGGCTTGCGGGTTTCCGCTTCAAGCGCTTGCCGGGCGATCCCGGCAACTTTGCCGCCGCGCCGGGCAATCTCCTGACTCTCTGTAAAACTGTGAGGTTTCTCTGTCTGGGAAATATCTCTTGTGGAAGCTTCAGCAAGCATTGTCAATACAAGTTCTAGATCACTCATATTATCACGAAGGTTTTCTTTTTTTAATCCTTTTAGCTTTTTGTATTGGCGTGTTGTCATACCGGACCATGCGCGTGAAATTTCATCTGTCAAAATTGCATATTCTTTTCCCTTTTTTACACCGCGCTTGTCCCATTCGCCGGTTAATTCATTTCGGATACGGATCGCCAGAAGACGCTGGTGAATCCATTCTTTAGAATAGCCTTTCTTTAAATAGGTTTCCAGGGCGCGGTCAATAGCCTGTTCCGGATCTATGGTTTCTTCGATACGTTCACGGCCTGCCATTGCCAGCCAGGCTTTGAAAGGTTCCGCTTTTGGAGAAGGAATGGATTGAATAATTCTCAATAGTTGTTCTGTGGTGGCAACGTCTGTCAATCTTTTTTTCCCGTCAGAGGCGGTTAATTTCAACTGTACGATTTTTTCGTACACTTCGACAGCGCCTTCGGATTTTAATTTTCGTTTTAAATCACTCCAATAACGTCTGGGAGTAGTTGTGCCGGTTAAAACAGATATTACATCAATAACTGAAAAATACCATTCTTCCTGTTCTTCATCCCATACGGTACGGATTTTCTGGTTTTCAAACAACTGGACTTTGCTGCAGTCATTGATTTTCTCCATTGGCGTCCCCTTTCTTTTTCAGCATTTTGGCAAATGTTTTGATCCGTTCCATCTCTTCTTCCGTAAAATCATTGCCGTTAAAACGGACAGTTATCGTGATGGAGCCTGCAGGCTCTTTTTTCTCATCCCAGCCGACCAGGTAAGCAGGGGATACATTAAAATATCCGGCAATTTTTTCAATCATGTCAAGACAGGGCTCCCGGTTTCCGCGCTCGTACATATTATAGACGGAAGGGGATATGCGAAGAGCATCCGCGACTTCTTTCTGCGTCAGTCCCTTGCCGCAGCGCAGTTCCCTTAACCTGATAGAATGGCGGTTCATATGTATTGGCCTCCTCGGTCAGTTTGATTATTTTTACTGTAATATACCGTGCAGCAAATGTCAATAAATAATTTATGATTTGAAAATATAATTTATAATTTATAAATTTTGAAGTTGCGTGAGATGAAACATTTCTTGCGGATATTTATGGAAGTGTGATACAATTTTTCTGTAATCATTAAACGTGTATGACCTGCCAAGGCAGGCGGAAGAAAGGGGTGCTCAGAATGACGGCAGAACAGAGAAAAGCCATGGAAACAGTCTGTGATTTTATTAAGAAAGCGGGGACTTATTATATTGCATCGGCGGAGGGAGATCAGCCCAGAGTACGGCCGTTTGGAGTGATTCATATCTTTGAAGACAAGCTTTATATTCAGACGGGCCGCAGAAAAAAGTGCTACAAGCAGTTTGTAGATCAGAAGGTGGAGCTTTGCTGTATGCATGGAGATAAATGGATCCGTCTGTCAGGAACGCTGGTCGAGGATAAGCGGATCGAAGCGGAGGAGTCCGTGCTGAACGCATACCCCAGCCTTAGCAGGATGTACAAGGCGGGCGACGGAAATAACTGCGTGCTTTATCTTACCCATGCCCGCGCGACGATTTCCTCGTTTACGGAGCCGGAAGAAGTTTATGAGTTTTAATTAGGCGGTCGAAAAGGTATAACCTGCCTCCAGCGGGAGATGTTATAAGAAAAGGCATAGGAGGCAGGGAATGGAATCAATATGGAAAAGAACCTGTAACAGGGAGAAAAGACCGGCTCTGGAAGGTCATATCCGGGCGGATGTGGCAGTGATCGGAGGAGGCATGGCGGGCGTGCTGACGGCATGGCATCTTGAACAGGCGGGCGTGAATGCGGTTATTTTGGAAGCAGATCAGATCGGAAGCGGACAGACCGGGAATACCACTGCAAAGATTACATCACAGCACGGGATGTTCTGCCATACATTTCTTGAGAAAAAGGGAGAAGAAACAGCAAAGAAATACGTGCGCGCCAATCAGGACGCGGTGGAGGAATATAAAAAAATCGTTCAGGAAGAACACATTGACTGCGGCCTGACAGAGAGCGACGCGTGTGTCTATTCTGAAAATGAAGAGAAAATAAGGATGGAGACAGAAGCCGCGCAGAAACTGGGAATTGACGCGTCATTCAGAACGCAGATTGAGATCCCGGTGCCCTGCGCCGGGGCAGTGTGCTTCCCGGGACAGGCTCAGTTCCATCCTTTAAAATTTATCGGCGTGTTGGCGGAACGGCTGACTGTGTATGAGGGTACGCCGGTGACAGAAGTGGACGGGAATCTGGTAAAAACGACGCACGGGAGTGTGGAGGCGGATAAAATTGTTTTTGCCGTGCATTTCCCGTTCATAGATTTTCCGGGAATGTATTTTGCCCGGATGCATCAGGAACGTTCCTATGTAATTGCCCTGGAGAACGCAGGGAAAATTGACAATATGTATATAGGGGACGGGGAGGATACACTTTCTTTCCGGCAGTATGATAAATATATCCTGCTGGGAGGACAGGCCCACCGGACCGGAGAAAATCATGAAGGCGGCTGCTATGAAAATCTCAGAAAAACCGCGGAAAGGTTATATCCCGGCAGTCGTGGAGACGTCAGAAGGAAAGGCGGGGGTATATAAGACAGAAGAGGGAGAGATCTGCCAGGTGGATATTGTCTGTCCGCACATGGGATGTGAGCTGGCATGGAATCCGGATGAACATTCCTGGGACTGCCCGTGTCACGGTTCCCGATTTGACAGTAAAGGGAATCTGTTGAATGGTCCGGCACAGGGGGGTATCCTTCATGAGTGAATATTTCTATGGATGGTATTTCCGGTGCCAGAGAGAAAGCGGAAGCCTTGCAGTGATTCCGGCGGTGCATCTGTCGCCGGAGAGACGTTCCTGCTCTGTTCAGATCATTACACGGGAAGGAGGCCTGTACAGGGAATTCCCCATATCCATGTTTCGGATCAATCGTAAAAAAGGGATCATGCAGATCGGAGAAAACTTCTTTTCACCAAAAGGTATCCGTCTGCGGCTGGAGGCGCGCAGATCTGCAGAATGCGGACAAGAAACCGGCGGCGGGGATTCTGGCGAAAAGGATGTGGCGGTCGAAGGCGTTCTGCGTTTTGGAAAGTTTTCGGAATTGGGGTATGACATTATGGGGTCGTTTGCCCGGATCCCATGGATGCAGTGCCGGCACATGGTTTACAGTATGGGACATTCCGTGAACGGTGAAATAAAAACAGGGGATGAAAGGTTCTGTTTTAAGAATGGAAAGGGATATATGGAAGGCGACAGCGGAACGTCGTTTCCGGATCGGTATATCTGGATCCAGCATTTCCTTCCGAAAGGATCTTTGATGTTTGCGGCTGCGTCGATTCCGCTGGCCGGCATACATTTTACGGGGACAATCGGATATCTCTTTACAGGAAGCAGGATGTACCGCTTTGCCACCTACCTGGGCGCTGTTGTGGAAAAATTGGAAGACGGAGAACTGGCGATCCGCCAGGGGCCGTACCATGTTCAGATACGCTTCCCCAATTCCGGAGGAACTCTGCTGAAAGCGCCTGAAAGCGGGGAAATGGTGCGGAAAGTCAGAGAAAGTATTGCCGGTGAAGCAGAGTATACGTTAATATATAAAAAACATGTATTATTGCACCTGAGGACAGACAAGTCAGCGACGGAATATGATGGAGCGGATAAAAAGTGGAGGGGCGGTCGGAAAGTGACCGGATTTTTACAGAAAAGAACCTCTGACAAGGATATCTGTATCTGGTATATACTGGAAGATAAGGGGGGCCAAGGAGATGAAAAGGGACGGCATCGCAGGTGTCCTGCTGGCGGCAGGCATAATAATGTTTTGTGTTCTGTGCTTTCTTTTCCCGTACCTGAATCCTGTTTACGATAATCAAGAAGGGGTTGTTTTCTACGGAATTGTGGAGAATCTGGACATGAACGGGAGCCGCAGGCAAGTAGTAAATATTCCGGGCCGGGGCCAGACGGAGATTCCCGAAACAGAGAAAATAACTTCGCGTACTCTGACAGAAGATTTTGAGGAGCTGGAAAACGGCGATCTGATAAAGCTTGTATTTCCAGAAGATGTCAGTATTATGGAAACCTGGCCGGCGCAGTTTTCTGAACCTGCAGACCGCATTGAAGTGATAGCCAGAGGTCCGTTTGCATTAAAACAAGAGAATGGCATGTGTTTTCTTGCGTTCCCGGCAAAGATGATTGCGGGAACGGGGGCGGATTCACTGCGCCCGGGAATTATGCTGGACTTTTGCCGGAACGGGCACGGAGAGACTTCCGGGGAGGAAAGGTTTGCGCTTCTTGAGATTGAGGGGGTAAATCAGGAACAGAACCAGATCTGGGTTAAACTGGATATAGAACAGGCGAAGGCCTTTCTGGAAGGGTATGAATCCGGCGTCAGCTGCTATGTGTCAGAAAGACAGGATTTATCCTCAACACAGAAAGAAGATCCTGTAAATGTAATACAGTATGCGATGGATGGAAACGGCCGGGATTTGAAAGCCGGGGATTTTGTGGACGGAGCTGTGTGGGACGGGATTTATACAGTAAGAGCGCGCAGTGTGTCGAAAAATGGAAAGTCTGTATCTGTTCCTGTTCTGGACCGGACTGAAATTTTATTTTCTGAGGACTGTCTGTTCGTGATGGAGGAGTCTGGAGACAGTGGTCTTTACAGCGTAATGAGTTTTGAGGAGTTTGCAGATTTGGCAGAGGAAAAAACGGATCATGAACAGACCGCGTTGTTCTATGCAAAGTTTCAGGACGGGGAGATTACAGAAGTGTTTTTTCCGGATTGAACAGGCTCCGGCATGCCGCCAGAGCCTGAGAAAACAGGAAATTCCCATAACTTTATAACAGCGCTTCCAGCGCGTTGACATCTTCCATTTTTGTCGCCCAGCTGGTGGCGAATCTTACGACTGTGTGACTTTCATCATATTTTTCCCAGAAGCTGAATCTTACGGATTTGCTTAATGCTTCCATCTTCTGGTTGTCCAGTATCACAAAGAGCTGGTTAGTGGGCGAGTCCAGGAGAAAGCGATACCCTTTTCCTCGAAAGGCATCCCTCAGCCGTGCGGCTGTCGCGATGGCGTTCCTGCTGATGTGAAGATACAGCTGGTCGGTGAACAGCGTGTCGAATTGAATGCCCAGCAGCCGTCCTTTGGCCAGTAAAGCTCCCTGTTGTTTTACTATAGTCAGGAAATGATCGGGAGCCTGTCCGGGGAAAACGACGGCTTCTCCGCAGAGCGCGCCTGTTTTTGTGCCTCCGATATAAAACGCGTCGGTGCAGCGGGCAATATCCTCCAGTGTGACATCAGAAGAACTGCAGGCGAGGGCATATCCCAGCCTGGCGCCGTCCAGATACAGAGGAATATGATACTCCTGACATACGGAGGCGAGCGCTTCCAGCTCTTTTCGGGAATACAGTGTTCCGTACTCTGTGGGATGGGAAATATAGAGCATGCCCGGAAATACCATGTGCTCATGATTCTCATCGCCATAAAAGGTTTCCAGATATTCTTTTAATGTTTCCGAGGATATTTTTCCGTCTGTATGAGGCAGGGGGAGCACTTTGTGCCCGGTGTATTCTATGGCTCCGGCCTCATGAGCCGCGATATGTCCGGAAGAAGCGCAGAGCACGCCTTCGTACGCTTTGAGCATGGAACGGATCACTACAGCGTTGGTCTGGGTCCCGCCCATCAGAAAGAAGATTCCGGCCCCGGGACACCCGCATGCGGAGCGGATCTTTTCTTTTGCTGATTCACAGTATCTGTCAGTCCCGTATCCGGGTAATTTCTCCATATTTGTATCGATCAGTTTCTGCAGAATGACTTCGTGAGCGCCTTCACTGTAGTCGTTTTCAAAATACAGCATAAATGAGCCTCCGTTTTCAAATGATCATTTGATCATTATACCATATTTCCCCAGAACCAGTATACGTTCTTCTGCATATAGGTAATATATAAGAAAAGTAGAATGGAGTGGAATCCATGAGGAATCAAGGAGAATGGAATCCCTATTATATGGATCCGGCGTCCATGGGAACACAGCAGGGACGGATGTATCCGTGGCTGTATCCTTACGGAACCCGGCTGAACTGCTGGAATCTGTGGAATTCGCCGGAGCGCATGGAGGACGAGACGGACAGCCGCCGTCTGCAGGAGCTCTATCCGATCATGGCACGCCGCCTGCAGCCTTATGTGGAAGAAGTGTGCACCCGCCTGGAATATCCGGGAAGCATGATGTATGACGAGTATCCGGACCGGCTCTCCCTTCTTCGGCAGGCAAAATCCGTGTGGGAAGAGGCAAGAGCGCAGGAGCATTTTGAAGAACCGGAACCCAAGTGGGAACAGCTGCAGGACCTGATCGGAGTTCTTCTCCTGCAGGAGATGCTGCGCAGGAGGAAGAAGAACCGGTCCGGATGGAGGTGAACCGTTTGCCCGCATATTGACCTTCCGGAAAAAGATTGCTAGAATATGCACATAACAAAGGAAATTATGGAGAAAGTCAATATATATGAAGAAATGGATCATCAGATACGGTACCGTGTTGCTGTGTTTTCTGGCGGGGATAGGAGTCATGAGCTATGCCACCCGGATGGGAAACCGGGATATGACCACGACGATGGCAGAGGCGACTCTGCCCGTGGCTTTTGCGGAACGGGACGGGCAGTTGTTTAACGAAATGCACGGATATGTACAGCCTATGGATGGCAGTTACATGAAGGATACGGTCATCGGGGTGTCGGAAGACCATGCGGTAGGGCTGGCTGTGGAAAAATATAACGCGGAGATTGAGAGCGTCTCTTATGAAGTGCGCAGCCTGGATATGAGCCGCCTGATCGAGAGCGGAGAAAACCTGCAGGGAGAGGACGATGGAAGATATCTTCATTTTTCTCTGGAGCTGAAAGATTTGCTGGCGGAGGGAGAACTGTATCTGCTGGTCCTGGATGTGCAGACCCATGAGCATGGGGATGTCTGGTATTATTCACAACTGAGTTACCAGGGAGAGAATCATATCCAGGAGTGCGTGGATTTTGCCCTGGAGTTTCACAATCGGATACTTCAGAAGGATATGGATTATATTCTGCCTTATCTGGAGAGCGACAGTTCCATGGACGGTTCTTCTCTGGGGTATGTGAATATTCATTCCAGGACAGGCCCTATGACCTGGGGAGATATGCAGATAGAGAGGACGACAGATCCGGAACTGACATTTACCGGTGTCAGTGATGATGTGGCTTCTTTAAAATTACAGTATCAGATCAGAAATACCCAGACGGGTGAATCCTATCAGGTAGAAGAGGCGTACCGCGTCCGCTATACCAGTACCAGGATGTATCTGCTTGCCTATGAACGTACGGCAGACAGGATCTTTGAGCCGGGTTCTCAGCTGGTGGAAGACGGACGCATTCAGATGGGTATCCAGAGTGAAGAAGTGAACTGGCTGAAAAATGAAGAAGAAAATGTGATCGGGTTTGTACAGCAGGGGCAGCTCTGGTCCTTCGATTTCGGCCAGAACCGTTTGAGCCTGGTCTATGGGTTTGCGGACGGAGACGACGGGAGAGGGACTTATGATGCCCATGATTTCCGGATCCTGAGCGTGGAGGATTCCGGAAGTATGGACTTCCTGGTCTACGGTTACATGAACCGGGGACGTTATGAAGGCATGAGCGGCGTGCTGCTCTGCCGCTATGACGCGCTTTTGAACACGGTTGAAGAGCAGTTTTTCCTGCCCAGCGATCATCCTTATCAGGCGGTGAAGGAAGAACTGGGAGCGTTGGCGGCTGAAAATGCGAACGGGACGGCATGGCTTTCTTACGGAGGCCAGATCCTGCAGATCAATCTTGCGGATTGTTCTGTGCAGGTATTAGAGGAAAATGTGTCCCAGGATGATTTGAAGATTTCAGGAAACGGCGCGCTGGCGGCCTGGACCGCCGCGGAAGGGACTGCCATCAGTCTTCTGGACGTACAGTCCGGAAGGATCCGGGAGATCCGGGCGGAGTCCGGGGAGGTGCTTCAGGCTCTGGGATTCATGGAGGAAGATTTCATCTATGGAACCGCGTATGCTTCGGATATTGTAACAAATCTGGCAGGGGAAGAGACCATACCTATGTACCGTGTGGTGATTCGCGATCATTCCGGCAATGAGGTGCGGGAATTCAATTATACTTCCAGAGGGAAATATGTGGTTGGAGTTACGATTGTGGAGAACCGTATAGACCTGGAATGTGTAAGCAGACAGGAGGACGGTTCCTACGCGGAAGCGCTTCCGGAACCAATTACTTATACCAGCGAGAGCGAGCCGGAACAGCTGGTGCTCACGGTAAAAGAGGATGAAACCAGAAGAAATGAATATGGTTTTGACTATTCGGGCACTTTAAAGAATGGTTCCATGAGACAGCCAAGAGTGCGTCTGGTGCTGTATGAGGATGACCGTACCCTGGAGGTTGCTCCTTCGGACAGAGAGTTCTATCTGGCTTATACGTTTGCCGGGGAAGCATCCGGATTTGAGACCTTGTCCGCGGCTGTGAGATACGCGGATGAGGAGATGGGAAGCGTATGGAGAGACGGATCCCGCTGCTTCTGGGAAAGAGGAGCGCAGGCGACAAGAGCGCAGCTTGATGGGTTTGAAATTCCGGAGGCGGCAGAGAACACCGGCGACAGCCTGGCGCAGTGCCTGCAGCTTCTGCTGCGTCAGAAACAGATTTATACAGACGTGCAGGGGGCGCTGAATGCCGGAAATGCGGCATGGGAGATCTGCCGGGATGAACTTGGAGACAGCTGCTGCCTGCTGCCGGGATGCAGCCTGGACGAGGTCCTCTATTATATAAGCGCGGGAGCGCCGGTCATGGCGGTGACGGATACCGGCAGCGCGGTGCTGATCGTGGGATATGATGCGCAGAATATTGTATATTATGAGCCCGGGCAGAGCGACCTGAGGCGGGCAGGTATGAACGACAGCGCCTCCATGTTTGAGGCTGCCGGAAATCTGTTTTTCACGTATCTGCCATAGGAAAGAGAGGTCTGAGTATGGATGAGAGGATCCGGAAACTTGCCGGAAATCTGGTTAATTATTCTTGCCGTGTGGGGAATGGCGACAAAGTTTATATTCACTATACCGGAGCGTCTACGGCGGAACTGGCCGGCGAACTGGTGAAAGCGGTTTATGAGGCGGGCGGTCTTCCGTTTGTGCACTATACAGATCCCAAGGTGCAGCGCAGACAGCTGATGGAATGCACCAGGGAACAGATGGAACTGATGGCGGAGATCGACGCGCTGGAGATGTCCCGTATGGACTGCTATATTGCCGTGCGGGGCAGCGACAATGTATCAGAGCTGTCCGATGTGCCGGCGGAGAAGATGGCCCTCTATGAAAAGTATTATATGACCCCGGTGCACCACGATATCCGGGTGCCAAAGACCCGCTGGGTGGTGCTTCGCTATCCCAATGACGCCATGGCGCAGTTGAACGGGACGAGCACGGAGGCTTTTGAGGATTTCTATTTCCGGGTATGCTGCCTGGATTACAGCAGGATGGCCCGGGCCATGAAACCTCTGGTGGAACTGATGGAGCGGACGGACAGGGTGCACATCAAGGGAAACGGCACGGATCTGACCTTTTCTATCAAAGGAATTCCGGCGATTCCCTGCGCGGGAGAATGCAATATCCCGGACGGAGAGGTCTATACGGCGCCGGTACGGGATTCCGTAAACGGCGTGCTCAGCTACAATACGCCGTCCGTATACCAGGGATTTACCTATGAGAATATCCGCCTGACCTTTGAGAATGGGAAGATTATAAAGGCAGAGGCAAATGATACAGGAAGAATCAATCAGGTATTTGACACCGATGAGGGCGCCCGCTATGTGGGAGAATTCGCCATCGGCGTGAATCCTTATATACTGAAACCCATGAAGGATACCTTGTTTGATGAAAAGATTATGGGGTCCTTCCATTTCACACCGGGCAACTGTTATGAGGAAGCGCCTAATGGAAACGCTTCTTCGATCCACTGGGATCTTGTGTGTATCCAGCGGCCGGAATATGGCGGAGGGGAGATCTGGTTTGACGATGTGCTGATCCGAAAAGACGGAAGATTTGTCATCCCGGAACTTGAATGCCTGAACCCGGAGAATCTCATATCCTGACAGGACGGACCGCAGCCGCCGGCAGGTTTCCTGCGCTTTCGCGCGGAAGCCTTCCGGCTTTTTCTTATCAGGGATGCGTTAAAAGAATCTTAAGAATTTCAGACCTTTCATCTTAAAAATAAGATGATATAACTATAGGCAGAAAAGGAGAGACGAATATGAACATTTTAGTCTGTGACGATGACCGGGCGATCGTAGACGCCATCGAGATCTATTTAAGCCAGGAGGGCTATACAGTATTAAAAGCATATGACGGACTGGAGGCAATCCGGATGCTTCAGGAGCATGAGGTGCACCTGCTCTTGCTTGATATTATGATGCCCCATATGGACGGTATCCGCGCTACAGTCAAGATACGTCAGACCAGCGGGATCCCGATTATTTTCCTTTCTGCAAAGTCGGAAGATACGGATAAGATTCTGGGTCTGAATATCGGCGCGGACGATTACATCACCAAACCGTTTAATCCGCTGGAGCTGACAGCCAGAGTAAAATCACTGCTGCGGCGTTATACGCAGCTGGGAGCGATCTCTGAGCAGCGGCCGTCCATATTCCGGATCGGAGGTCTGATGGTAGACGACGACCGCAAAGAGGTGACTGTGGACGGAGAGCCGGTGAAACTGACGCCTATTGAGTACCAGATCCTTCTTTTGCTGATGAAGAATCCCGGGAAAGTGTTCTCTATCGCCCAGATCTATGAGAAGATCTGGAATGAGGATGCCATCGGGGGAGACAATACAGTAGCCGTACATATTCGTCATATCCGGGAAAAAATCGAAATCAATCCCAAAGACCCCAGATATCTGAAAGTTGTCTGGGGAGTGGGATACAAGATTGATCGGGAACAGGAGAGAATATGAAGAATAGAAGAAAAAAAACATCCGTTTTCCGGAGAATCATTCTGGGAGTCAATCTGGTTATGCTGGCAGTGCTGGCAGTCGGAGCAATTATAGGAAACGGATATCAATATACACAGGAAACCTGGCGGGACGCGCTGAATGGGAAAACATATGTGGAGACGGCCGCATTTCAGGATCTGGCTTCCGACGCGGTCTATAACTCTATTGGAGCGCTGGCAAGAACCAGCAGGATGGAGCGGGCAGGCGAATTTGATCCGGACCGGATTATCCGCATCCGTGATTATCTGGACAGCAGAACAGTCTATGATGAGGTATCGGAGGAGGAGAAAGAAGACGGAATCTGCTACCGACTGGGGGACCTTTACCAGTGGAGCCTGAAAGGAACTACGATTAGGGATAACGTGCTGCAGGAGGTATATCAGCCTCTCTTTTACGGAAGCATTCAGGAATATGCCAACCAGTGCGGAGAAGAATATCAGGAGCTGGTAGATCAGATCCAGGAGGCGATGGAGCGGCTGAAAGAAGACGTGGCGGCCTATCAGCAGGATCTGAAAACCTGGAATTCCGGCGCTACCAATGTGCGCTTCGCGCTCTGGGATCTGGGCAGCGGGGAATCTTACACCAATGTGGCAGAACTGGAGAAGACAGAGCCTGCACAGGAAAGTCTGGAGGCATATTTTAAAGATTTTGGAAGCTATTATATTTTTGACAGCCGTTCTACCAGTGTGTCGCAGGTAAACGTGGGAGACTATTATTCTTATAATACCCAAGCGCTCTTGACGGGCGGCGCCGCGCACCTGGATGGGGAATATCAGCTGTATGTGGGGATTGACACTTCTTTCCCGGTGTCGGATCAGTTTCAGCGCGGCCAGATAGAGTATGAGAATGCTGTCGGAACGATCATCCCGTATATGAAAGGAATGGGAGTGCTGGCGGTCATATGGCTTGTCACTCTGCCGGCGCTTCTTGTTACGCTGATCCGCGGAGCGCGGAGACTGGGAACCGCGCTGCTGGAAAGAGTGCATGTGGCGGTCCGTATCGCGATCTATTTTGTGGCTTATCAACTGATCCAGATGCTGATCCGGCTTCTGCCGGGGACAGGCGCCGCAGAGGACGTGCTGATGCTGATCCTGAACGCGGGAGTGCTGGCGATCCTGATTCTGGACGGAATTCAGCGTCAGAAGCTCCTGGAAGGCGTGGAGTCCATGAAATCCGGCAGGGAAGAATCCGGGATTCCCACAGAGCATCTGTTCTGGAATAACCGCAGGATGGCGGAAGCAGTCAACGGGCTGGGAGAAGACCTGAAGAGCGCGGTGCAGGAACAGATGAAAAGCGAGCGGATGAAGGCGGATCTGATCACCAATGTGTCCCATGACCTGAAGACGCCCCTGACGTCCATCATCAATTATGTGGATCTGATGAAGCGGGAGCCCATCAAGAATACCAGGGCAGAAGAGTACCTGGAGGTGCTGGATCAGAAATCCCAGAGGCTGAAACAGCTGACAGAAGATCTGGTGGAAGCATCCAGAGCCAGCTCCGGCAATGTGACGCTTCAGATTACACGTATTGATCTGAAGGAACTGCTGATGCAGACCAGCGGAGAATTTGAAGAACGATTCGCGGCCCGCGGATTAAAGTTTGTCGCTTCCTATCCGCAGGGACCTCTGTATGTGAAAGCGGACGGGCGCAGATTGTGGAGAATCATCGAAAATCTGTACCGGAATGTGGAAAAATACGCTATGCCGCACACCCGGGTCTATCTGGACGTGGCACGGGAAGAGGGCGAAGCGGTTGTATCCATGAAGAATATTTCGGAACAGCCTCTGAATATTTCAGCGGAAGAACTGACGGAACGCTTTACCAGAGGAGATGAATCCCGTACCACGGAAGGCAGCGGACTGGGATTGTCTATCGCGAAAGATCTGACAGAACTGCAGAACGGCAGATTCGAGATCTATCTGGACGGAGATCTGTTTAAAGTGACAGTGGCGTTTCCGTGCGATATGGAAAAAGAATAGTATTATTTGTGGTTGCTTTTACACCATGGCAATTGTATAATTGTATACAAATCCGTTTTATGGAGGTGCGTATGATTCAATTATATAATGGAGGCGCTTATGTGCTGAACGGATCCGAGATCATCCCGGATTCCCCGGATGCACAGAAAGTGCTTGCCGGAAAGATGGCTCAGGTGCCGTCCAAAGAAGAGGCGAGAAAACAGACGATTGCCTATGGTATCCTGAAACAGCACAATACATCCGGCAGTATGGAAAAGCTGCAGATACGTTTTGACAAGCTCACATCCCATGACATTACATATGTGGGCATTATCCAGACCGCACGTGCTTCGGGACTGGAAAAATTCCCTATGCCTTATGTGCTGACGAACTGTCATAACAGTCTTTGCGCAGTGGGAGGAACCATCAACGAGGATGACCATATGTTTGGCCTGACCTGCGCGAAAAAATACGGCGGAGTGTATGTGCCGCCTCATCAGGCGGTAATCCACCAGTATGCCCGCGAGATGCTTTCCGGCGGGGGGCAGATGATATTAGGGTCGGACAGTCATACCCGTTACGGCGCGCTGGGTACCATGGCTATGGGCGAAGGCGGTCCGGAGCTGGTAAAACAGCTGCTGAACCAGACCTACGATATCCCTATGCCGGGTGTGGTGGGCGTTTATCTCACCGGAGAACCCATGAAAGGCGTGGGTCCGCAGGACGTGGCGCTGGCGATCATCAAAGCAGTGTTTGCCAACGGCTATGTGAACAACAAAGTGATGGAGTTCATCGGAGACGGCGTGTCGAAGCTGAGCGCGGATTTCCGTATCGGCATCGATGTGATGACTACGGAGACCACCTGCCTGTCCTCCATCTGGAAAACCGATGAGACGATCCGGGAGTTTTATGAGATCCACGGAAGGGAGAAGGATTACAAAGAGCTCAATCCGGGCGGCGTGGCATACTATGACGGTATGATCGTGGTCAACTTAAGCGAGATCAAACCTATGATCGCTATGCCGTTCCATCCCAGCAACGCGTATACGATTGATGAGCTGAACGCGAACCTGGACGATATCCTGGCAGATTGTGAGAAGCGTGCCAAGGTCAGCCTGGGAGATCAGGTGTCCTTCTCGCTGAGAGATAAAGTACATAACGGACGCCTGTATGTGGATCAGGGCATCATCGCCGGCTGTGCGGGCGGCGGATTTGAAAACATCTGCGCGGCGGCGGACATTCTGGACGGAAAGAGTATCGGAGCCGACGAATTTACGCTGAGCGTTTACCCGGCTTCCATGCCGATCTATATGGAACTGGTGAAAAATGGTTCCGCTGCCATGCTGATGCAGACCGGAGCGGTCCTGAAGACCGCATTCTGCGGACCTTGTTTCGGCGCAGGGGATACGCCGTGCAACAATGGTTTCAGCATCCGCCATTCCACCAGGAATTTCCCGAACCGGGAAGGTTCCAAGCTGCAGAACGGTCAGATCGCGTCCGTTGCGTTGATGGACGCGCGCTCTATCGCCGCTACGGCAGCCAACAAAGGATATCTGACGGCGGCTACGGACCTGGATGTTGAATACCGGAATCCGAAATATGTATTTGATAAACAGATCTATGAAAACCGTGTATTTGACAGCAAGGGCGAGGCGGATCCGGATGTGCAGATCCATTTCGGTCCCAATATCAAAGACTGGCCGGCTATGAGCGAGCTGCCGGAGTATCTGATCCTGAAAGTGGTATCGGAGATCCATGATCCGGTGACGACCACGGACGAGCTGATCCCTTCGGGAGAGACTTCCTCCTACCGTTCTAATCCGCTGGGGCTGGCGGAGTTTACCCTGTCCAGAAAAGATCCGGAGTATGTGGGACGCGCTAAGAAAGTCCAGGCGGCACAGAAAGCGCTGGAAGCAGGGCAGAGCCCGGAAGAAGCGCTGCCGGAGCTGAAAGATGTCCTGGATACGATCCGCGCTTCTTATCCGGAAGTGACAGACCGGAATATGGGAGTCGGAAGCACGATCTTTGCAGTCAAACCTGGAGACGGTTCCGCGAGGGAGCAGGCGGCGTCCTGTCAGAAGGTGCTGGGAGGCTGGGCGAATATCGCCAACAGCTACGCCACCAAGCGTTACCGTTCCAATCTGATTAACTGGGGCATGCTGCCGTTCCTGATCGAGGAAGGAGACCTGCCTTTTGTCAACGGTGATTATCTGTTTGTTCCGAACATCGCGGAAGCCGTTAAAAATAAAGCTTCGGAAGTGAAAGCGTATGTGGTGAAAGACGGTATGAAGGAATTTACCCTGAAGCTGGGCGAGATGACGGATGATGAGAGAGAGATTATTCTGAAGGGATGTCTGATTAATTATAACCGGGTTTAAAATCTGATAATAAGGCGGAATTTCCTGTCATGGAGATTCCGCCTTTTTCTTACCTTTCTGTTTCCTCCTCCGCTTCATTCAGCGAGAAGACAAACTCGGTGCCGACGCCTTCGGTGCTGATCACATTGATATTTTCCCCGTGCATCTGGATAATCTCTTTGACGATGGAGAGTCCCAGGCCGGTGCCTCTCTTATCCTTTCCGCGGGAGAGATCCGTCTTATAAAACCGTTCCCATATTTTTTTCAGACTGTCTTTGGGAATTCCGATTCCTGTGTCACGCACAGATACAAAGATCTTTCCAAAGCGCGGCGTGGTTTCTACCGTGATGACCGAATCCGGATGGCTGAATTTGATCGCGTTGTCGATCAGGTTGTAAAGTACCTGCTGGATCTTGCCCATGTCCGCGAAGACATAGGACTGGGGATCGGCAAAGAGCAGGTTGAAGGCGATTCTCCGGGAGGTACAGGTGCCTTCAAAGGAAGCGGCGGTGTTTTTGATCACCGTATTAATATCAAAACGGGTCTTGTCCAGACGGTTTTGCTTGGGATTCATGGCGTTCAGCTCCAGCAGGCCGCTGGTCAGCTTGGTCAGGCGTTCCGTTTCCCGGAGCACGATGTTCAGGTATTTTTCCTGCATCTCAGGAGGGATCGTGCCGTCCAGCATGGCTTCAATATAGCCTTTTATGGATGTGAGCGGCGAACGGAAGTCGTGCGAAATATTGGAAATCATCTTCCGCTGGTCTTCGTCCGCGTCTTTAAGGGCCTGAGCCATAAAATCCATGGTGTTGGAAAGAATGCCCAGTTCGTCGTCACGGTCCATGGCGATGGGATAGTCGAAATTGCCGGCGGCATATTCCCCGGCAGCCCGTCTGAGTCTGCGCAGCGGCAGATAGACGATGAACCAGCCTGCGGCTGCGAAGATAAATGTCAGCAGCATCAAAAGGATCAGTGTAATATAAAACGCAAGCAGATAGCCTTCTTTTTCCTGAATCACGGAAGACATGGGGGTGTGTACCGCAATGTATCCGCGCACATGATAATTATGGGTGACCGGAACCAGTACGCTCAGGGTCTCCTGGTCGAACATGCCGAAAAAATCTCCCGTGGTATAATATTTTCCTCCGGGAAGCACCGAATTAAAATCCGGAATTTCCAGAGATTCTGCGGGAATCTCGTCGTCCGCAGAGCTTAAGACAAGACTGCCGTCACGGCTGACGAGCCATATCTCCGCGTTCAGGTAGACGTCCAGGGAAGACAGATAAGGCTGGATTCCGGAGAGCGAGCGTTGATCTTCCATGTCGCCGGGATAAGTAGCTACATATTGATCAGCCAGATACAGCCCTTCCTGATAAAAGGAACTGGCCTTTTCTTCCACCGTGTGATTCAGAAGCAGCCTGGATGTGACGGTGGAAATGCAGAAAAAGGCACACAGCCCGAAAATCAGATACGCGATGATGAATTTTATGTTCAGTGAAAGGTGCATTATTTCACCTCGAATTTATATCCGATCCCCCAGACGGTGGCCAGACGCCAGGAATCGTGATCCTTGATCTTTTCCCGCAGCCTTTTGATATGAACATCTACGGTGCGGGTATCTCCGATATATTCATAGCCCCAGATATGATCCAGAAGCTGCTCTCTGGTAAATACCTGATTTGGTGAAGAAGCAAGGAAATATAAAAGTTCCAGCTCCTTGGGCGGCATCTCCACCGTATGGCCCTGATAGATCACAGAATAATTGGTCTGGTTGATGATCAGATCCGGATACTGGACAATTTTGGATTCGCTGCCGGCTTCCGGCCTTGCCGGCTGAAAACGGCGCAGCACCGCTTTGACCCGGGCAACCAGCTCTTTGGAATCGAAAGGTTTGATCATATAGTCGTCTGCGCCCAGCTCCAGGCCCAGTACTTTGTCAAAGATCTCTCCTTTCGCGGAAAGCATGATGATGGGAGTATTGGAACGGGTACGGATCTCCCTGCAGACCTGATAGCCGTCTATGCCGGGAAGCATCAGATCCAGCAGGATCAGATTCGGCGCGAAGCTGTCAAAGACCTGCAAAGCCTGCTCCCCGTCGGTCACAATTTTTACTTCGTAACATTCTTTGGTCAGATAAAGAGAGATCAGTTCCGCAATATTAGTATCGTCGTCGACGATGAGTATTTTCTGTTTTGAAGCCATAATGTTTCTCCTGTCTGTTTATTTGAACTCCGCAATCGTCACCCCGGCTTCCCCTTCGCCGAAGGTCCCGAGACGGTAGGATTTGATGTATTTGCAGCGTTTCAGATGCTGATGCACTGCGTTCCTCAGCGCGCCGGTACCCTTTCCGTGTACGATCCGCACGCTGGGGACATGGGCCAGATAGGCGTCGTCCAGATACTTGTCCAGATGGTCCATGGCTTCGTCCACGGTCATGCCGATCAGATTGATCTCGGTGCTGACAGACGCCGATTTGGACATTTTGATATTGCCGCTGCCGGAGGCGCCTTTTCCAAAGACCGGATGCTCTGCCTCTCCCAGATATTCCAGGTCATTAATATTTACCTGTGACCGGAGGATTCCCATCTGGACAAAGAGATCGCCTTTGGCGTTGGGAAGGGTGCTGACAGTGCCCTCCAGGTTCAGGCTCAGTACGCGCACCCGGTCTCCGATATGCAGGGCTGCCGGTTTGACCTTCTTCCGCGGCTTCGCCGGTTTGGCGCTGGTACTGGTTTCGGTATTTTTGATCTTCTCCCGCAGACGGGCGCGCTCGGCCTCCATCTCTTTCACAGAAATATTGGCTTTTCCGAATTTATGGAAATTCTTCATCGTTTCATCTGCGTAATCTTTGGCCTCCTGAAGGATAGCGCCGGCCTGCTCCCGGGCATCGCGGAGGATCTTTTCCTTCTGCTCGTCCAGGCGGTCCTGTTTCTTCTGCAGGGCATTGCGGAGAGAACGGATCTCCTCTTTATACCGGGAGATTTCAGCCTGGTCTTTTTCCAGTGTAACGCGGCTGTGTTCCAGCTCGGAGATCACGTCTTCGAAGTTCTTATCCTGGACGTCGATCTGCTTTTTGGCATCTTCAATCAGGTGCTCCGGAAGTCCCAGTTTGGCAGAGATGGCGAACGCGTTGCTTTTGCCGGGAATGCCGATGAGCAGCCGGTAAGTGGGACGCAGAGATTCCACGTCAAACTCACAGCAGGCATTTTCCACGCCCTGCGTGGAGAGCGCGTAGATCTTCAGTTCGCTGTAATGAGTCGTCGCCATGGTGCGGATCCCCTGTTTGTGCAGGTGGTCCAGGATCGATATGGCCAAGGCGGCGCCTTCAGTAGGATCGGTACCGGCGCCCAGCTCGTCGAACAACACCAGGGAATTCAGGGACGCATCCTTTAAGATAGAAACGATATTAGTCATATGGGAAGAAAAGGTACTGAGACTCTGTTCAATGCTCTGTTCGTCTCCGATGTCCGCAAATACGTCGTCAAATACGGCCAGCTCCGAACGCTCGAAGGCGGGGATATGGAGCCCGGATTGTCCCATGAGTGTGAAAAGCCCCACTGTCTTCAGAGAGACGGTCTTGCCTCCGGTGTTGGGACCGGTCACAATGAGCAGGTCGAAATCTTTGCCCAGCCATACGTTGATGGGCACGACCTTTTTAGGATCCAGCAGAGGATGCCGTCCGTCTTTGATGCGGATATAGCCCCTCTCATTGAGCACGGGACGGGTGGCTTTCATCTCTTTGGCAAGCATGGCCCTGGCAAAAATGAAGTCCAGATCCACCAGCAGGCGGTAATCATCGGATAAGAATTCCAGATAACCGGCTGCCGTCTCGCTTAAGGAAGCCAGAACTTTTTCGATCTCCTGCTGTTCTTTGATCTGCAGTTCCTTGTAATCATTGTTCAGCCTGATCACGGCCATGGGCTCGATGAAAAGAGTAGAACCGGTAGAACTCTGGTCGTGGATCATACCGGCCACCTGGCTGCGGTATTCTGCTTTGACGGGCAGACAATATCTTCCGTCCCGCATGGTGACAACCGGATCCTGCAGATAAGCGCGGGCCGAACCATTTACCATGGCGTTCAGCGTGCTGTGGACACGGTCGTTCATCTGGCGCATGGAACGGCGTACATGCAGCAGGGCGCTGCTGGCGTCGTCCGCCATCTCCTCCTCTGAGAGAATACACCGGCGGATCTCTCCGGCCAGAGACGGAACCGGTTCCAGCAATTCGAAAGATTCGTCCAGAGAATCCCGGGAGCCGTCGTCTTCCTCCCGCTGTCCGTACCGGCGTACTTTTCCGGCGGTCTCCAGAAGGGACATGATCTGCAGCAGTTCTCCCATACCCAGAACGCCGCCCACTTCCAGTCTCTTTATGGAACCGCGGATATCGCGGATACCTCCAAAAGACAGACTGCCTTTGCGGTAAATACGGCGCAGAGCGTCTTCGGTCTCTGACTGCAGGCGCTCGATTTCCTCCAGGGAGGAAGAAGGCTTAAGGGCGCGGCAGAGTTCTTTGGCTCCTTCGGAAGCTGCATGCTCTGTTAATATATGAATAATTTTGTCAAATTCTAATGTTTTTAATGCTTTTTGGTTCATAAATATCTCCTGTGTCCGAACTGATATCATTGTACTCCATTTGAAAAGGAATGAAAAGTAGAACTTATAGACACTTTCAGGGAAATCTAGTATAATACTTTCTGGACAACAGCGGGTGAAAACCCTCATGACGGACCGGGGGAGAAGAGTTTCTTTTGCGGGAGGCTGTAATGGCAGACTTAAAAGATAAAAAGGATTCCGATTATTTATTTATGCAGGAGAAGATCAAACAGAAACCCATATATCAGAATCGGACGGTGCGCAAATGCGCGTCGTGCATTCTGTCCGGCGTGCTTTTTGCCCTGGCGGCGCTGGGGGTCTGGGCTTTTGCGCTCCCTTTCCTGGATAACCAGGCAGAAGAACAGGAGATCCAGCCCATTGAGATCCCCGAAGAGGAAGAAAATACCGAGACAGAAGAAGAGGAAGATTCTACTGTATACATCACGGAAACGGTCAGCATGGAGCTGGAGGATTACAAAAAAATGTATCAGCAGCTTATCCAGATCGGAAACCAGGCAGAAAAAAGTCTGGTGAATATTTCTGTGCTCTCGGTGGATACAGACTGGTTTGATGAGATCTATACCAGTCAGAGTACAGTGTCCGGTGTCGTGATCGGAGATAACGGCCTGGAGCTTCTGATCCTGACCGGATATGAAGAAGTACGCGGCGGAGAGAGTCTTCAGATTACATTTTTTGACCGCACGACGGCTGCCGGGACATTGAAAAATTATAATAAAAATACGGGCCTTGCCATGATCAGTGTAAATCTGAGCGATATCTCGGATTCCACAAAGGGAGTGATCCAGTACGCAAATCTGGGATCTTCGAAGACGACCAGGAACGGAGAACCGGTGATCGCAGTGGGGAACCCGGCGGGAGTTTACGGCTCCGTTTTATTCGGAAACCTGACCTCTGTGACTCAGACGGCGGGTATCTACGACGGAAGTTATACGGTACTGACGACGGATATGGCGAAAGCGGACAACAGCAGCGGCGTCCTGATCAACTGGGACGGCAAGATCGTAGGCATTATCCAGAATCGCTGCGAAGTCAACGGCCAGGAAAATATGATACAGGCTTACGGCATATCGGATATGAAAGAAGAGATTGAGCATCTGTCCAACAGCCAGGATCTGGTGTATATGGGAATCATCGGAGCGGATGTGACCACTACGATCTCTGAACAGGAAGATATTCCGGTGGGCGTGTATGTATCGGAAGTGGCGTTGGATTCTCCGGCTATGGCGGGAGGCATTCAGCCGGGAGATATTATTACGTCCATGAGCGGGCAGCAGGTCACGAATCTGAAAGATGTGCGGTCAATCCTTTTAAAATGTTCCAACGGACAGAATATCCAGGTGGTATGCCAGCGTCCGGATAAGGATGGATACCAGGAACTGGAAGTGACGGTACAGCTGACCATATTACAATGACCCTCGCGGCAGCCGCCAAATGGACATGCAGGCATGTCCGTCTGGTTCGCTGCCTGCGGAAATAAATTTAGAAAGAGTGTGTATGAATGAAATATATTGAGACATTCCGGGAAGGGGAGAGAGTTTCCGGTATTTACCTGTGCAAAACCCGCCAGTCGGCGTTGACGAAGGCGGGAAAATCTTATGAAAACCTGATGTTTCAGGATAAGACAGGAACTGTGGACGCCAAGATCTGGGATCCTAATTCCAATGGAATCGATGATTTTGAGAGCATGGACTACGTGGATATCGTGGCGGACGTGACCAGCTTCCAGGGACAGATCCAGCTGAATGTGAAGCGCGCGCGCAAAGTCCGGGAAGGAGAGTACAATCCGGCGGATTATCTTCCGGTGAGCAAAAAAGATATCGAAAAGATGTATCAGGAGCTGCTGGAATATGTGAACAAGGTAACCAATCCGTATCTGTCGGCTCTGCTGAAGGATCTCTTTGTAAACGACCAGGAGTTTGTGAGAGCGTTTAAATTCAACAGCGCTGCCAAGACCGTACATCACGGCTTCGTGGGCGGACTTCTGGAGCATACGCTGAGCGTGACAAAGCTCTGCAATTATTATATCCAGGCGTATCCGATGCTGAACAAAGATCTGCTCTATACCGCGGCCATGTGCCATGACATCGGAAAAGTATATGAACTGTCGCCGTTCCCGGCAAATGATTATACGGATGAGGGACAGCTGCTGGGGCATATCGTGATCGGCACGGAGATGGTGGGAGAACGTATCCGGAAGATTCCGGGATTCCCGCAGAAGCTGGCCAATGAGCTGAAACACTGTATCCTGTCCCATCATGGAGAACTGGAATACGGCTCGCCGAAAAAACCGGCGCTCCTGGAAGCGGTGGCGCTGAATTTCGCGGACAACACGGACGCCCATATGCAGACCATGATCGAGGCGCTGGAAGCGGCCGGGGATAAACAGGGATGGCTGGGATACAACCGCCTGTTTGAGTCCAATATACGGAAGACCGGAAAATAGAACGTCAATAATATATGGAAAAGACAATGTGCCGGACGGAAGAAGGCTTGAATCTGCTTTTTTTCGTCCGGCATTTTCAAAAGGAGAGACTGATGAAAAAGGATGATATGATAGAACTGACCATCGAAGATCTGGGCGTTGACGGAGAAGGAATCGGAAAACTGGACGGCATGACATTCTTCGTAAAGGATACGGTGATCGGCGACCGGGTGGAAGCGAAGGTCATGAAGATGAAAAAAACTTACGGTTACGCGCGCCTGATGAAAATACTGGAACCGTCGCCGGACCGGGTGGAGCCCCGCTGCGCCCACGCCCGTCAGTGCGGCGGATGTCAGCTCCAGGCCATGAACTATGAAGCGCAGCTGAGATATAAGGTAAATAAAGTATGGAATAACCTGACCCGTATCGGCGGCCTGACCGGGCTTCCCAGACCGGAGATCCTGGGCATGGAAGACCCCTGGAGGTATCGGAATAAAGCGCAGTTTCCATTTGGAACAGATAAAGAGGGCCGTCCCGTGACCGGATTCTATGCGGCCCGGAGCCACCGGATCATTCCGTGCACGGAATGCTGGTTGGGCGTGGAGGAAAACCGGATCATCCTGGAGAAGATTCTGGATCATATGGAAACATACAAGATCCCTGCTTATGATGAGCAGACCGGAAAAGGGCTGCTCCGCCATGTGCTGCTCCGCAAAGGATTTGCCACAGGCGAGATCATGGTCTGTCTGATCCTGAACGGACGCCGCATCCCTGCTCAGGATGCTCTGACAGATTCTCTGCGGGAAGTGCCGGGCATGACCAGCATCAGTATCAATGTAAATCAGAAAAATACAAATGTGATCATGGGAAGCGAGATGATCCCTGTGTGGGGACAGGCCTATATCACAGACCAGATCGGAGAGATCCGGTATCAGATCTCGCCCCTCTCCTTCTTCCAGGTAAATCCGGTGCAGACCCGGAAACTCTATGAGACAGCCCTGGAATACGCGGACCTGAGAGGAGACGAGACTGTCTGGGATCTCTACTGCGGGATCGGCACCATCTCCCTTTTCCTGGCGCAGAAGGCAGGCAAAGTGTACGGCGTGGAGATCGTTCCTGAAGCCATCGAGGACGCCCGCCGCAACGCGGCATTAAATGATATCTCCAACGTGGAATTTTATGTGGGCAAGGCGGAAGAAGTCCTGCCGGAAAAATACGAGAAGGAAGGAATCCGCGCGGACGTGATCGTGGTGGACCCGCCCCGGAAGGGCTGCGACGCCGCCTGCCTGGAGACCATGGTGAAGATGCGGCCGGACCGGATCGTGTACGTGAGCTGCGACAGCGCCACGCTGGCAAGGGACCTGAAGTACCTGTGCGGGGAAGGGTATGAGGTGAAGAAGGTGAAGGCGTGCGATATGTTTCCGGGGACGGTGCATGTGGAGACTGTGTGCCTCTTGAGCAACACCCAAAGTAATAAGAAAGAGTCCTATATTACGTTTGATGTGGAGATGGCAGATTACTATCGCATCAAGAACGAAGGGAAGAATTCTAC
>ERZ1643251.1057-NODE-1057-length-33473-cov-19.110090_pt1 | contig 33473 bp, 35 predicted proteins | sample MGYA00579261_ERZ1643251 | MGnify/ENA primary metagenome ERZ1643251 (study PRJEB29033, sample SAMEA4952267) | chicken gut metagenome | biome: Broiler Chicken; feature: Gastrointestinal Tract; material: Caecum | place: Ireland | collected 2018 | study: Broiler... | reverse complement strand
TTCCATAAGTGGGTAAAAATCAGACATTTCAATACATCCTATGTTACGGTTCAACTCCTTGACCGTTTCTTTTGTTTGCGGCGTTCCCGAATTTCAATACATCCTATGTTACGGTTCAACTAAATGGGGAATTTTTATGAGAGAATACTATTCAAAATTTCAATACATCCTATGTTACGGTTCAACTTAATAAAAATATCAGTACAATCAAAAAACTTAAGAATTTCAATACATCCTATGTTACGGTTCAACTTTCTAAATCTGAGTCTGAAAGTCTTAAAAAGCTTAATTTCAATACATCCTATGTTACGGTTCAACGTTGAAGGATTTAACCTTTGCTGTAGATCGACAAGGATTTCAATACATCCTATGTTACGGTTCAACTTTCTTTTTTGCTCCAAAATGATCTCCTGATGATTATTTCAATACATCCTATGTTACGGTTCAACCGTGCATATCCCGAAAATCGACTAAAAAATTATCAATTTCAATACATCCTATGTTACGGTTCAACTCTAGCGGGTATTTAATCCCATAATCTTCTTCTTTATTTCAATACATCCTATGTTACGGTTCAACAGCCAAAGAAACAAAACCTGTTTTATTGTTGTTGGAATTTCAATACATCCTATGTTACGGTTCAACAGACAACAAATAACCATCGTTTTTGACCTTATCAATAATTTCAATACATCCTATGTTACGGTTCAACCATTGCGGTTCATATGATCTATGCCTTTCATTATACAGGCATAACGTTGAAACATCAACAATTTTTATAATTTTTTCCAATGATTTATGATTTTTTTAGAAAAAAGAAAAAGAATACGATAAACATTGAAATCTCAACATATAATTGCCCGATTGCCATCTTGTAATTGGAAAATTATAAAATTAAAGATTCTCCATTTTCTCGTTTATTTCCTAAAATTTCTTCTCCGAAAACTGTTTCATTCATCATTTTAATCATACATACAAAATCTTCCTCTTTATCAATGACTCTTTTTAAATCATTTCTCAGCGCAATCATATTTGATGGTGTAATTTCACCACGAAAGACAGATTTCTGGAAATGCGATAAATATTTCTTACAAATCTTAAAAACCTTCTGCACACGTTTCTCATTGACATCATAAAACAGAAACATATAATTAAAATTTATATTTTTCTTCATCACAGATTCTCCTTTAAGTCAAATGGTTTAAAATCCTGCCCTTCCATAATCATCTTAATGAGCTTATATGCATCCAGTTTCATCGCTGTTTGATAACTAATTTTTCTTTTCAATTTTTTATGTGTAAAAACAGATTGCAGTCGCGCTTCAAACGCTTCAATAAAAATATCTCTTCCTTCTTCATTGAGCAAACAATAGTTTACTTTTTTATCAAAATGCTTTTCAACTTTCAAACGTTTTCGATTGACCAATTCAAAAATCGTACGATACACAATGACTGGTTTAAATGCCTCACTTAAATCCAGGCTCAACGAAAATCTACGTTCAGATGGATCATGTAAAAAACTAATACGTTGATCCAAATGTGTACGATAGATGGCAGAGATCATCTTTGTATACAACAGCATATTCCCAAATGAAATCAATGCATTCATAGGGTTATCCGGCGGACGCTTCACTCTTTTATTTAATATAAAATCCTCTGGCAAAAAATAGACCAAAGAACGGTAGAAACCTTCCCATAAATTTCCTTCATAGGCCATAATCTCAGGAATAGAATTTGCGGTCTTCACAGCTTCTGAAAAATCTTGATGGATCCAATCCAAAAATGGTTTTAAATCAGATTTTCCATGTCTATAATAATGATACAATGCTTCATAAATATTTTTCCCAATTCCTAAAACAATGGATTTTGCAATTTTTAAACGCCGCACGGGATCTTTAAATGTTTCCACCTGCTTAATCAATACTTTCCCACTGTTATATTGATTTTTAGGATAGAATGTCCCTGTATAACCTTTATAATAATGAAAAAAATGAACCACAACATGGTTTTGAGATAAAAAATCAAGCAATTTTGTATTGATACTCACCTCATTTAAACAATAAATTTCCTTTGTATTCTCAATTGGGATGTACACATTTTTCCCATTCTTTCGAAAGCAAATTGAATGGTCTTTTCTTGTCAATTCGCCCATTGAACGAATATATTTTGTCGTTCCCATGCCTTTTTCCACCCTTCATGATAAAAATTAAATATAGCAATATTCATAGTACGCACATTTCTTACATTTTTTTGCATGTATGATGGGCGGGACATCCTCACTTTGAACCAACTTTTGAATTTCTTCTATATATTGTGCAAGCATTTCTTCATTTTCCTTCGTTAATTCAAAAACCAACACTTTTTTCGTTTGTTTCTTCTTTTCAATAAATTCCAGTTTCCCCTTCCGTTCCAAACCCTTGTCTTTTAAAACCTTTAAATAGAACATAAGCTGCCATTTTGCCGCCTCTACATCTGCATCTGATTTTTTAATTTCTGTTACATATTCCTTTCCCAATTTATCCACAACAATGGACTCAATATGAATGTCATCTGCTTTTTGTGCATGCAATATTTTCCCCATTTGTACATGCTGGCTATTCTCTTCTAGGTTGAGTTTATGCATAGACAAGTAGCATTGCCTTTTGCAATGAAAATAATAATTGATTATCGTACCAGTAACATTTATCAAATGATTCACCCCACTAATAAATAAAATCTACATTTCTGACAAGATTCAGCTTCCCCTCTTTAAAATAATTCTCCCGATCTGCAATATAATAAATTTCACCGACTTGTTCATCATAATAGGCAATGGCAGCCATTGAAGGCAGTTGATATAAAAAATAATTCATTTTTGCCCGGATTGCAGCAAGCTTCACCTTCTTCTTTGCAAATGAAATCTGCTCATTTTCCAACAGTTGAACATAAGTATCCCAAATTTCTTTCCCGTAAAAAACTTCACCCGTTTTCTCATCTATAATTTCTCCATTAAAGAACACCCAAATCAATTGACGATTATCTTCAATTAATTCCATACGTTTGGCAATCCCAGCGTAGTCAAGCAGCATCAATTCATCTTCAAAAAACTTTCTCAAGCCTTCTGGCCCCCATGAATCATTGAAATTATTTTTCAAACTTTCCATAATCAGATCATAATAGTCCGAAAACCGTTTTTCATTCAGAAGTTCTTGCATCTTGACTTGTTCCAACAAATAATCTGAGCTAATGCGCACATCTTTGTGATAAACTTTACTCGGCTCATCTACTTTAAAAAAATACACCCTACCCAATTTTTTCCCTGAGCGATTGATCCGTCCCAAAAATTGTTCTTCGCTATCCAGTTTAGAAATATTCTTATACCCAATATCCATATCAATGTCTATACCCGCTTCAACAACCTGTGTTGCAATCAAAATTAAACCATTTGGTTGTTCTGAAGTTACTTCTTTCAAAATACGGTTGCGTTCAATGAAACTATCATCGCCAGTCATTAATTCTATGGCACATTCTAATTCTTCATCTTCTTTTAAAAGCTGAAAAAAATTTACTGCTGTTTTCTTACATATAAATTCAACCAAAATCTTCCTGTTCTTTTCCACTTGCTCTGCAATATGTACATGCAGAGTGTCCATATCTACTTTTTGCTCTAGCAACTCAAAATTCAATTGAACTCGTTTTTTAAAAATCGGATGAGCAAAATATTTTTCACGATTGTCAACAAGATGTGTACAAATATGATCATTATTCATATACCTCGAATATATCTCGCTTTTTTGGTTTAATAAGTATGTAAAATCTGGCAATGTTGCTGACATCACAATAACTTTGCAATGAAATAATTTAGAAAACGCTTCCAAAAATAAGATGATCTCCGTCCAAATTTGGTTTTTATAGCTTTGAATCTCATCTAACACAATGACACTATTTGCAATTTGGTGAAAGGCAAACGCTGACTCACGACGCACACCAAATAAAATATCAAACAAACTCACATGTGTTGTTAAAACAAATGGATAATTTAAAAACTGACGATCAAGCAAAATTTTTTCGTAATGTTCTGTATACATTTCTTCCTCTTTGAGTTTTTGATCATATCCCTTTACTTTCATTGGCGTCAATGCATTTACAACCGCAATCTGCTGAAATAATTCCGGATTGTTTCCAAATATTTTCTCCAGGTTATTTAAATTTTGTTCAACCAATGTGTTAAACGGATAAACGTACAAAATTTTGTTTAACTCTGTTTTTTCCTGAATCAGCTTGAAACTACAATTGAAAGCAACATTGCTCTTTCCACTTCCAGTTGGTGCCTCAATAAAAAATATAAGGTCATCCATATGCCGTTCCAGCTTCGATTCAATATCTAAAAACAATTCATTTCGCAAAACAAAAATATCTTTCTCATTTGGAGAAACTTCTATTTGCTTGTACCGCTCTTTTTCATACTTACGAATTTGCTGCAAGACCGTTGTTTCTTGATAAGCTTGCTGGAAAGTGGCGATATCCGCCAAATTACCAAAATCGTGGATTTCCACATCATTCATATATGCAGTTGTAGCATAATAATCCGAAGCGATAAGCAACGAGAACAAAAATCGCAAATATCCAGATAAAAATAAAGCTTTTTCAGGTGTATTTTTTCTTAAACGAGAATCCACTGTCCGACATATTTTTTGCATTTTTCCCCATTGGAGCTGCGACTGAAATAAGTACAGATCATTTTGTTGTAATTTTTCGCCACTTATTCTCATCGTACCATTTGTAAATTTTTCTAAATAATTCTGGAATGCCTGTAACGATCCATGATGCTTGCTAATTAAGTAAGCATATAAAAATACAAACGGGAGAAGCAAACCTTTTTCCTTTTTTTCAAGTACTTTTAAATTTGTCATAAAATAATCTATATATATCAATGAGGATAAATTGGAATGTTTTGAGCCTTCTTTTAAAAAATCTTGAAAATGACCTTTTAAATGATGATCCATTTTCTCACTTTGAAACTGGGGATTAATTTTTCCCAAATCATGGAAAGTAATTACATTTGCAGTCATCCGATAAAAAAATGTCCGTCCCGAATCCGACAGTGACTGTTCGAAATAATATGAAAGAAATCGATCAAAAACTGGAAATAACTGTTTTTTCTCAATGAGTTCCAAAAAATACATTTGGCATTTTTTTGTATGTGCTTGTAAAGTTTCTTTTTGATTTGTTTCTTTTTGCCGATGTGCATAAAATATATACTTTTGTGCATTGATACAATCTGCTATGTCAACAAAATCTGTTTGCCTAAAAGCCATAATTACACCCCCAAAATACAAAAGCCACTTTCTACCATTTTGGAAAAAAGTGGCTTTTTATTTAATAAAAAGTCAGAATACGACCACCTACCGAATAAGCCACTTTTTTTCGTTCGCTTACTTTCATATTGGTCAAAACAAAAGTCTTTACTTCATATAAATTGGTCTGTGCATTTAATGCAACAGGCAATTTTTCCTCATATTTATACGGATTCATATCTTCTTCATCTTCATCGTAATCATCATAATCCGGAAAATGAATGGCAAAATCCTGCTTTAAAAATAGGCTGTCCAATCGTTCTGGTTGTTCATATCTTATGACATCTGAAAAAATTTCTACATCTGAAATGGATGCCAGATGATCATTTTTCCCTAAATATGGAATAAAAATGCTTTTCCTAATATTTAAATAATATGCTAGCTTCTCACTTTCTTCACAAGCAACTTGTACATAAATATCCCATGCTGGATTTTCCAACCATTGCTCCCTAACCACAAGATTCCCACCTTGTTCTTGTGAAGCATAACCAACCGAATTGTTAAAAACTTGAATTTTTTTGGGAAATACGCCACCTACAGCCCCAATTGGAACCACAGATAGCTGCAAATTCTTTAATCGTTCATAAAACGCTGGAAACATCTCGTCTTTTTTTTGCTGTGCATACCCCCCATAACCAAGGATTGCTCCAAATAAACCGAGCAATGCAATTTTATGCAAGTGACCATATGTAAAATAAAAATACGTGTTGACATCTGGTTTTTTAAAAAAGGCTGTTTCTCCGCTTAAACGAAATTTGAGCACTCTCATGTTTAAACCTCTTTTTGTGTAAAAATATGGTATTGTTTGACATTCTCCACATCCGTTTTGATTTCGGTTGTGTTTGGATTATAATAAATTTCAACCTTTTGAATCTGGTTTTGCAATGAATTCAGCAGCCCCCCAATAGAAAAACCAATCGTATTTTTCTCCTCACCTTTTTCAAACTCCATATAAGCAGACAAATTCGGTAAATATACATCTGGATCGGTTTCCACAAATAAAGCAAATTCATTTTCACAGCCAATTTTGGCATTCGTTGCAAAAGCTGTAGCACTTTTTAAAGCGACCACTTTAAATTTGGCATAATCGTCTTCGGTATAACCGTCGGTTACTCCCAACTCTTGATATTCTTTATATGCAAGTGGATTGACCACAAACGGATAAAAATAATGCGCTTCATTGCTGACTATTTTCGTTCCAAGTGTAGAATTCTTCGCTTCTTCTGAATCTTCTTTTTTATCTTTTGTTCCATCACGAAACGGGGATAAAATTTGCTGTTCTTCTGGATTGGTATCGGCATAAAAATTCAATCCTTGACCAATTTGTACTGCCCCAGTAATGGAAATATTTTTCTTTTTTGCTGCAAAAGTGGCACCAAAATTTTTCACATCAATTGCACAAAACAGATTTTCCAATATTTCCTTGGCAGACGTATTCTCCAAATCTGGTACATTGAATAAATATTCGTATCGTTCACTTAATGTACGGGGAACAAGATTCACTCCACCCTTTTTCTCTGTGGATAGTTTGAAAGATTTTATGTATAAAACTTTCTCACCCTGATCTTCCCACATTTTCTTCATAGGATATTTCAAAGCTTTATCGCTTCCAAACGTTGTCCCATCTGAAAGGGTTTTCGGATATCCACTAAAATCCGCATTCCAATTTGATAAAATCGAAGAAATTCCAATTATTCCATAAACTCTTTTATTCATTTTCTATTTCCTCCTTTTTTTCGTAGAACAAATTGCTATGCAAAAAACCATTAATTAACATACTTCGGTCAACGATATGACTTCCCGGTTCATATGCTGTTGCCATAGCGTACAAATGATTGAAACGTTTTTCATATATCGTAATGTCATAGTTGTATTTCATATATAATTTCTCCAGTTTTTCTTTTAAAAGTCGATCGGTTTTCACAGTTAAAAAGCCGTTCAACAAAGATTGTGGAATCTTTTTGCTTTGACTTTTTGAAAATAAGTAATAAATCAATTGTCCTACTACAAAGTAATATTCATGATCACTCTGAATTTGGTCTGTTTCTTTCGCATACATCTTTTGTTTCAAATTTTTCTTTATTTCATTAACCCGGTCCCCCATATTTTCTCCTCCTTCAAAATAAATTTTTAATGAAAGCCATAAATTAAATTGATGTGCAGCTTTCTTTACATTTCCTTTTAGTAAAGAATTCCTTAGCAATAAAAATACAACCTGATCATATAGACCTCGAAATAATACAGCATTTCCCTTATATAACCATTCAAACAAGCTATCTCTTGTCAGCACAAATAGCTGCTTTTCTATTGAATCTTTCAGCGGAACATCTTTTGCTGGTGTAAAATAATTGTTGGATAAAAAAGGAAATAAATATTTCTCCAATAGATCTTCCATTTCCCGACGTTTCCAAATGGACCCATATGGGTAATCTTCCAACCTTTTTATATGTAAATGATTATTCTGCTCAAAAGATTTAGATAATTCCTCATAATAACCAGAAATCACATCAAACCGATGAATCTCTGCTCCTTCTTTCCCTTTTTGAATGCGCAAAAAATAGCCGCTAAAATGCGCTGGGCATTTCCCATCTTGATAAGACTGAATGGTTGCTGTATCTGGATCAATATAGATATTAAATTCTCTTCGATCAGCGAAGCTTAACAAATATTCAAAAAATTCCAGTTGCAAAATGGCTTCTTTGATTGAGATTAAGTACGGAATCTTTGTTTTGCGACTTTTGTTTTCCAAAAACGGTTTTTTATCATTCATGCTCATATTTTGATTTGGCAAACCCAAAATACCAGTCTCAGTTTTTATGTTAAAATCATTTTTATTGTAAATCGTTGGATAGAGATATCTTTCAAACTCTTGCTCATACACCGCCAACGGAAATTCAAAAAATATTTTCAAATAATCTTTTCCTTCTATTGCACACCACTTCTCCAAAGAAAAAATATTTTGCAGTATCCACGTTTTAGCTTTCTCCAAACTTGTACAATCAACTGGACCATTCTTTTCTTCAAAAGCTTGATAAAGCTCCAATGACTTCGATTTCTTAGCATACTTTACTGAAAAATCTTTTAATGTATCATAATAATTTACAATCCCTTCAGACGTTAACTTGCCGCTTTTTAGGCTCTCTTTTTTCACAAAAAACGAGCAATAATTGTTGCTGTGAATGATCTTTTGTTTATCTACAGGCTTATTCATATCTCGCAGCTTACTATAGAAGTCATACCGACAAATATCCCGAAATTTGGGATTGGCTCTGGCTGCCAATTCTTTTGCTTTTTTATCTTGTTTCACTTCAATGATAGTTGGCTCACCAAAACCATCATCTTTAACCGGAACCAAAAGATAACTGCCATCTACAGGAATATAATTATCAAAAATCAGCGCCATTCCTTTTTGTTTCAATTCCTGTTCAAACACTTCTAAGCAATCTTTTAGCATCATTACACCTCCCTATTTCCACTTGACATTGACAAATCCACTGCCCCTAGCGTTATTTCCCCCTAAGCCTACACCTAATGCAAAATGAGCCAAAATTTGGGCAGAAGAATGTTCAGAAATTTTCAGTTCCAATTTATCACCAAGTAAAATAATATTTTTTTGTTTTACAGCAATTGGCTTACGATTGGAAAAAGTAATGGAATTTGTCCATGTGAAATTTTCATCCAATTTTTTTCCAGTGGACTCATTATATTTTTTGACAAGATTAATAAAAAGTTGATTTTCATATTCTGATAGGGTCATCCAATCTCGCCAATAGCCTTTATCATTCTTTAACACAACCGGTGTAATGGAGTAGAGACGATCAATCGGACGATAAGGGACAGTGCGAATTTCTGTAGATTTTCCTTGTAGTAAAGAGCTTTCATGATGTGATAAAACGCGGTCAAAATATATCGCTAAGTCTTTCTTAATGGTACGAATGGTTAAAGTATATGGCTTGCCCACTTGATAAATTTTATTGCTCTCCATCGGGTACAACTGATCAAAGCAATAAAATTTAAATCTTCGTTGATGATGTAACTCGCCGATACTTTCATCAAAAAATAAAGATGAATCCATAAATTGAATTAATGCTTGTTGTAATACTTCCCACAAAAGTTCTTTTTTGGGCAAAATCTTACAACGAATTTGAAAAACATCTAACATACAGCACCTCCAAAATCATAAATCTTATATCAATTGTAATTTATTAAAAAGTAGCTTTCAATCATTTTTATAACTTCTATTTCTATTTTATATTAAAATTATATTTTCAGAAAATCATATCTAAATAAACAATTGTATCACACCCTCTAAAATATAAGAACTAAGATGCTGTCTACTTCTATCAAATAAAACAAAAATAAGCTGCTTCTAAAAACTTTTACACCGCTTGCTTTTCTTCTTTCATAGATCCCGAATCCATCTTTAAAGAAACTTTCATGTTTCATGTTAAAAGTACAGGTATTCTACAGCAAAATGAGATAAATAGTTTCATTTTAGTCTCCTTTCTTTGATTTTTAATGATTATAAATATAAAAATATTTTAATGACAAAAAGCAATCAACAAATTTTTGTATGTATTTTTATTGTTTTATACAAATATAATAAAATAAAGAATATGTTTTTGCAACAAAAAAGCAAGTGCCAAATTCGTTTTTAGCACTTGCTTATTAAAATATACATTTCAACAATATTCATAAAAATACATCCAATGTTACGGTTCAACAAAAATATAACAATAAAAAAACATAATTTAAATACACCTATGTGTTAGGGTTCATTACTATCTTAAATTATGCCAGGATTCTTTTCTGATTTCAAGTCTTTGTTTTTTACACAAAAAAACATCCTATCACATCAAAACTCTGCACGGAATCGTTCAAAACAATATTTTGATTTCCTAGCCAATCAAGGGAAGTTAGAGCAAAAAACAAAATGGCTTTTTCCTATTGAAGCCTTTTCCCTAAGTAAACCAGAAAAGCCTGCTATAAACTGTCAGTCTTTTCTGGATCTTTTCTTTTGATAGAAGTCTTTCCGATAAAAAACCTAAGAAAAAAGGCAAAGCGAAATTTTCATAACAAAAAACACGAGCATTCCATCCTGATTGAATCCATAATCAAGCTTTTATAAAACTTTATCTTTGATCTGATCTGCCAAAACTACACCATTTTTTCGCTTTGTTATTTTAACAACAAAGCATACGGAAATGGAAGTCTCATTTATTTCCGGTGCATTTTAAACTCCAAAAACAATTCGTTATAATAAGCCAAATTGCGTTTGCCCAGATTTTCATAAACCTCCAGACGTTCAACTACTGCATCGGGCGGATAAAAACGCTCGTCGTTGACAATTTCGGGATCCATCAATTCCAGTGCAGACAAATTCGGTGTAGAGTAACCGATGTACTCTGCATTTTGTGCCGCATTTTCCGGACGCAGCATAAAATCAATAAACTGATGTGCAGCTTCTACATTTTTTGCCGTTTTCGGAATAACCATATTATCAAAGAAAATATTGGAACCTTCTGGCGGCAAAACATAGTCCAATGCTTCATTGTCCCACATCATTTCAGCGGCATCCCCTGACCAAGTTACACCAATTCCTGCCTCATTATTAACCATCAACAATTTCATTTCATCGCCAATAATGGCCTTAATATTTGGTGTCAATAAATCCAACTTCTCCTTTGCTGCAATCAGCTTCTCTTTATCCGTTGTATTCAAAGAATGATGTAAGCTGTTTAAAGAAAAACCCAGTACTTCACGTGCACTGTCTACCAAAAAGATTTCATTTTCCAACTTTGGATTCCATAAATCATCCCAATGTTCCAATACAATATTTTCATCCAATAATTCCGAATTATACACAATCCCGACAGTACCCCAAAAATAAGGAATTGAATACTGATTGCCTGGATCGAATACCAAATCCATAAACCGCGGGTCAATATGTTTTAAATTTGGCAACTTGTTATGATCCAGTGGCAATAGCAAATCCTCCTCAATCATTTTGTTAATCATATATTCCGAAGGAACAGCGATATCATAATTTGTTCCACCCTGCTCAATTTTCACAAGCATAGCTTCATTGGAGTCAAAGGTTTCATATACAACGGTTAATCCGGTCTCTTCCTTAAATTTTGCCAAAAGATCTGGATCCAAATAATCGCCCCAATTGTAAATGGTCAATGTATCACTCCCGGAAAATCCCTCAGAAACATTCAAGCGGTGATTAACAAAAAACAAGCCAACAACCAAAATCAAAACGACAACCAATGTTTGAAACAATGCTTTCATGATCTCACTGTACCTCCTTTCTTTCGTTTATCACGTGTAAATATATAGACCGCTAAAACAACAATTACAGTAATAATAAAAATAATGGTAGTTAAAGCATTGATCTCCAAAGAAATTCCCATGCGAGCCATCGAATAAATTTCTACTGCCAAAGTCGAAAAACCGTTTCCTGTAACAAAGAAAGTAACAGCAAAATCATCCAGTGAATAAGTTAGCGCCATAAAAAAGCCAGCAAAAATTCCTGGTGAAATATATGGGATAATAACCTTCATCAACACATCACGCTTTGTTGCACCCAAATCCCGTGCAGCATCTACCAACGAAGGACTCATTTCCTGAAGTTTCGGAAGAACCATAATCACAACAATCGGAATGCAAAACGCAACATGCGATAACAAAACCGAAGTAAATCCAAGCTGAATCCCAACTATGGTAAATAAAATCAGGAAAGAGGCACCAATGATCACATCCGGACTTACGATCAGTACATTGTTTAAGGCAAGCAATGTACTTTTCATCCGATTGCGCTTCACTTCCACAATTGCAAGTGCGCCAAACACACCAAGAATCGTTGAAATAACTGCCGAAAGTAAGGCAATAATCAATGTATTGATCACAATAATAATCAGGCGTGTGTTTTCCGTTAAATCTCGATAATAATCCAGTGTAAAACTTTCAAAGCCACTCATATTTCCACCGCTGTTAAAGGAATAATAAATTAAATAGAAAATCGGAGCATACAAAATGAAAAACACAATAACCAAATAAGCTTTTGAAAGAAGTCCAAGTTTTCTCACTCTAGTACCCCCGCTTTCTATTTTTTGTAACAAACATAATAATCGCCATCGCAAGAATTAAAAATACCGCAATGGTTGCACCCATTCCCCAATCTTGCGTTACCAAAAAATGCTGTTCAATCGCTGTACCCAACGTAATCACACGATTTCCAGCAATTAAACGTGTCAGCATAAATAAACTGAGTGCCGGAATAAAAACGACCTGAACACCAGATTTCACACCATCTAAGGTCAGTGGAACAATCACCTTTTGAAATGTTCGCAGACTGGAAGCTCCTAAATCTCTTGAGGCATCCAACAAAGTCGGATTCATTTTCTCCAGTGCATTGTAAATCGGCAAAATCATAAACGGAATAAAAATATACACCGCAACGAAAATAAAGCTAAAATCTGTAAACAAAATTTGCTTCGGTTCTATACCAAACACTTGTAAAAATGCATTCGCTGCACCATATGTGCCGAAAATTCCAATAAAGGCATAAGCCTTTAACAATAAATTAATCCATGTTGGTAAAATAATGAGCATTAGCCAAAGCCGGCTATGCTTAAGCTTAGTCAACAGATAAGCTGTCGGATAAGCAATCAACAAACAAAACAATGTGATTAAAAAGGCATAATAAAATGAGCTAAACGTCATTTTCAAATAAACAGGGGTAAAGAAATTCACATAGTTTGACAGTGTAAAGTTCCCATCAATATCCAAAAACGAATAATATAAAACAAGTACAATGGGTGCAACAACAAAAATGGCAATCCATACTACATAGGGGACAAGAAAAATTTTTCCAGGTTTTTTTTGTCTCATTTTACTGTTCCCCATATGCTTCTAAACGCTTGTCAAATTCTTCTTCTGTTTCATTAAAACGCATTACGTGAATGGCATCATCAGCAAAAAACAGACCAATTTCGTCCCCAACCGCAACTTTTTTCGTCGAATGCACCAACCATTCATAACCTTCCTCATCATAGCAGCAAATTTCATAATGTACCCCACGGAAAAGCTGTGAATCAACACGAACCTTTACCTTCCCTTTATCCGGTTCTGTAATTTCCAAATCTTCTGGACGAATCATAATTTCAACCGCTTCATTCGGATTCAATCCAGCATCTAAACATTTAAATTTCTTATTGTTAAACTCCACCAAATAATCCTCAAGCATCACGCCTGGTACAATATTTGATTCTCCAATAAAATCAGCCACAAAGCGGTTAATTGGCTCATCATAAATATCCATTGGTGTACCACTTTGTTGAATTTGTCCTTCATTTAGCACAAAAATTTCATCACTCATAGCAAGTGCTTCCTCTTGATCATGTGTTACAAAAATAAATGTAATCCCTAAGCTCTGCTGGAGTTCACGCAGCTCGTACTGCATTTCTGTACGCAGCTTCAAATCCAATGCGCTTAATGGCTCGTCTAACAAAATAATTTGTGGCTCGTTGACAATGGCTCTAGCAATTGCTACACGCTGTTTCTGACCACCAGACATTTCCTCTATCTCACGATCTTCATAACCACCTAAATTCACAAATTCCAAAGCCTTCTTTACCTTTGCACGAATCTCAGCTTCTTTCACTTTCTTAATCCGAAGCCCGAATGCAACATTTTCGTAAACATTCAAATGTGGGAACAAAGCATAATCCTGAAACACCGTATTGACCTGCCTTTGATGTGCCGGAACACCATTGAGCAACTGATTGTTAAAATAAATTTTTCCTTCTGTTGCCTCAGTAAATCCAGCAATCAAACGTAAAATGGTTGTCTTTCCACAGCCAGACGGTCCCAGCAATGTATAAAATTTTCCTCTTTCAATTTCAAAACTGACACGATCTAAAATCAATGTATCATCATAAAATTTGGATACATTTTCAAAACGAATAATTGCCTCAGACAATTTTGTTCCCTCCCAGATTCATTGTAATTTCAGTTATAAATAAGACTCAGTCACAACCAAAATTAATTCAGATTTTCCATCAAAATCATTGATAATCTGGTGCTTTTGACTGGCGTCATAATAAATAGATTCTCCTTTTTTTGCGACATAAGTCCGGTTTCCAAGTTTGACCATAACCCGACCAGACAGCACATACGCGAAAGTTTCTGATAAAGAAGGCTCGAATTCTTTGAACATTCCGTTTTTTTCAAAAGTCAAATATATGGGTTCCATTTCTTTTTCATTGGATTCAGGGACAAGCCATTGTATCTCATAACCTTTTTCCTCATCTACAAAAAAGGTTTTCTCATTTTCATCATAAACAACCTTTTGCACTTGCTCCTCTTCATCAAAAAATTGCTTCGGTGAGCAGCCTAGTACTTCTAAAATATTAAAAAAGGTTTCAATGGATGGTGAGCTTAAATCCCGTTCCAACTGTGAAATATACCCCTTGCTTAAATCTGTTCGTTCACCAAGCTCTTCTTGTGTCAGTCCCTTTTTCAAACGTAAATTTTTAATTTTTTTCCCGATTTGCATCATTTCGCGTCCTCTTCCCCATTTTTCCTGCATTTTTATGCATGTTTATATATGGTAAACCTTAAGGAAATCTTGTTTATATTTAGTAAACTACAAGTAAACAAAGTTTAATATTTTTAAACTTAAGGTTTACAATTAGAATGGTCAAAACTCATTATACATGACCTTAGCCATTTTGCAATACCTTTTTTATAAATTTATTGACATTGGAATAAATATTTCCGAATTTTGTCCAAGAAAAAAGCATATACAAGATCGCTCTTCCAAACGAACCTGCATATGCGTCTAAATTTTCTATCTGTTGCAAAATCAATAAGAAATGGCACCGCTGACCAACATGCCAACTCCAATGGATATGGCTGCCAAAAACACACCCACTGCAATATTTCCCTCTTCAACCTTTTGTACAAGGCTGACTTTCATAAAAATTAAATGCTCAACAACCCAATATGAAACGATTTGCAGTACAATTCCAGCTGCACTCCAAATGCTAAAATCCAGCAAACCAACTGAATACTTAGCTGCAGACATAATCACAATCGTCATTCCGACCATTTTACCACCCAGCATTAAAGCAGCAGCCACATTTTGATTTTCGACGATTTCCTTTCGCTCACGCATTTTTGTTGAATAGCAAAACAAAACCGTTCCAACAATCGTAAAAACAACTGCCAAACCTAAATAACATAATGTATAAACAATACTCATTTTTCCCTTCTCCTCTGAATTACTTTGTACCAATCGGCAAAAAATACGATTCATTTCCCGTAATTAAATTCCCAGCTCTTGCACCCATTGCACCGACCTGATTTCCAATGACAAAGCAGCCCACTAAAATATGTGCCATACACCGACCAACAGGAGATTGAATTTCTTTTTGCGGGGAAGAGACAAACTTTTGATACACTTTTAATTGCTTGTCATAATCACCAAATTGCTGAGCATGATTGTTGCAATCACTTTGATAAATTTGCACCGCAGCACCTTCCCGACCAAACACTGGTTTTTTTACATAGGGAATTCGTGTAGACAAAAAGTAATCCGCGTCTAAATACGTAGGCAAAAAATGATCTTGAATCATTTGATGCTCAGCTTCCGTGTAACAGGTGTGTCCCATTTCATGCAGTCCCCAAATCAAAGCTTGCACTGCTTTAGATTGCAACAAAAAAGCAGAAATCGGATTACAAATCGCTAACTTTTTTTGTAAAACCAGATGTAAAAGTTCAACACCAACTGCTTCACCCGTTTTCTCATCTTGATCTTGCATAAGAAATTCCAACGGATAAGTTTGACGATACAACAAATGAATTCGTTCTCCTTTTGGCGTATATAAACCTTCCCCAGTAACAATGCGTAAATCATTTAATGCAAGAACCTCAGGAGAAAGATTGGAAAACAAGCTCGCCAAATAACAAGTTGTCTCCCAATCTTCAACCGATTCTCGATGTGCAGTAAACACAATTTTGGCATTGGTTTGAGAAAATCCACAAATTGCCAAACTTTCCTGAATTGCCGCTGAGATGATTTGCACCAACTCTTGCTTCTTTCCATCATTTATTGGCAAATAACCAAAATGCTTGGCAACCTGATCATTGATTTGATAGCACTCCATAATAAAAGTTGGTGTATCACTGTTTAATTCATAATGCTTCCACTTCGTTCCTTCAGGTACCATATCCAAACGCTGAATGATTGAAGGTACAGATAAAGTTGTATGTGACAAAAACGGAAAAGCTGCTTTTGGAAATCCCAAATCCCGATAAGTATCACTCTTCATTTGCTGCAAAAGTCCAGCAGTTTTATGATACACATGAATAATTGCTGTAGCTGCTTGCTGTATGCGCAATAAATCCGCTTGCGAAAAATATAGGACATCATACAGTGCATAAGGTTCATCTGCCAAATCATACCAAAACGGACAAAACTGTTTATAAAACTGCCGACGCTTTTCTTGCTGTATGAAATTTCCCATATGTTTATCCGCCTGTTCCACCAAAAAATCCTTTCCCAAATCCCGAACTACCAGAATTCGAGCTTGTTGTCCCTGTACTTTTTCCCGATGTTCCAATCGAAGAAGTGATTCGAGGATTGCCTCCAAGTCCAGGCGTATACTGTGAAAAATATTTTTTATACTTGCTATTGGACATCAGTGCGGTTGCTGAGCGATACAAAGTTCCTCCATAATAATAGTATCCACGATAAGAACTGGAGTCGTCATCACATACATAAGTACCTGTTTCATCATCCCATTCCCACTCTCGGCATCCCCCTTTCTCTTCTGGATATAAATCAGGAGAAATCTCATTAGTTGTAGCCTTAGAACTGTTACATCCTGCCGCAGATATACAAAGCAGTGCCGCCGTTGCTGTACGTAACATTTTTTGTGTCTTTTTCACTGAATCTCCCTCCATTAGTGATATAATAATCATACAAAAATTCAGGAAAGGTGGTAAATCCTAATGTTCCCAACGCCATTAACCAAAATGGAGTATCGGCTCAACGATCCCAAAAACCGATACCCTGCCATTTATCATCTGGAAAATATTCCAACATTAGAAATTCTATGCAGAAGAAGCACAGACTATTTTATACTCGCAAACAAGGTATACGAACAAATCAGCACATTACTTGAAGGAGCTGTTATGGTTGTATATGTTGAAAACAGTCTCGATGAAATTGCCTTTGAAACAGAAACGACACACATGCAACTTGGCATAGAACTTCGTTTATTTAACGAGCGAGCCGGTCATCCCATATTGGAATTTGTCGCCTGCCATAATCATGAAGAAATTTTACCTTATCTCTACACAACTTATCTTCTTCTACACGGTAAAGAATATGAAGTAATCAGTAGCGAAACCGATCAAGACCGCCATGTTTTCGCTATTTATTTGAAACCAACTGCATAACCTTAAATTCCATATTTACAAAATCAAAATCACAAAATACAAATCCTTGGCTGAATCAAATCCCTTGGAAATCGATTCTGAGGGATTGAATTTTCACTGTTTAATTGCTGAATACATCGGTTAAATTGGGGACAACCTGTTTCTTTCTAGAAACAACACCCTTTAAAATTGCGGTATGGTTTTCCAATTTTACGTCGAATGCTTTCTCTACTGCTTCAGCTTTTGGACCAAACGCTAAGCCAACAGAGTCATTGGTTAAAATATTTGTAATCACGAGCAAAAATAGATCATAGCTTTGTTCTTGAATTGCTGCTTGCATCTCTTTTTCCAAAGCTGCTTTCTTTGATAAAACTTCTGCCTCATCAACTGTATTCACCTGTGCAACTCTGACTGTACTTTTTCCCATTGTAAATGATTTGGCATCCAAGTTAATCAATTGGTGCGCTGTTTTATCACTTAAATCTGCTCCAGCTTTTAACATGTCCAAACCATACTGCTTTACATCAATACCTGCTATTTCAGCCAGTTGTTTGGCTGCCTCTACATCTGCCTGTGTACAAGTTGGACTTTTAAACAACAAGGAATCTGAAACAATGGCAGAACACATCAAACCTGCCATTTCTTTAGAAATGTCCACATTGTTTTCTTGATATATTTTATATAAAATTGTCGCTGTACATCCAACCGGTTCTGCTCGATAATATAACGGACCCGCCGTTTCAAAATTCGCAATACGATGATGATCAATAACTTCCAAAATCTCCACATCACGAATATCATCTGCACTTTGTTGAAACTCATTGTGATCAACCAAGATCACCTGACTCACATCTTTTGAAACTTTCTCAACAAGCCTTGGTTCTAAAACATTAAAATGGTTTAAGACATAAGCCGTTTCAGCACCTATCTCACCCAAACGTATCGCTTCAACATTCATTCCTAACTTTTGTTTTAAATTGGCATAGGCAATCGCAGAGCAAATGGTGTCTGTGTCTGGATTTTTATGCCCAAATACATAAATCTTTTCCATCATTCTACCCCTTTTTACTTTGATTTCATTTATCTTCATTCATTTTATCATCATTTCCAAAAGAAACAACCTCCCATTTTCATTCATAAAAACCAATGCCAAGGTTGAGCCAAAAATCAAAAATGGCTTCTTTTGCATCTGATTTACTTTTCTTATATGACTCATAAATTTACCATAAAGTACTGAGCTTACCTCATTCCTTTCTTCCATAGACGTCTCATTAATCCATAATTTTCCAAAAAGATTTAAACCAAAGCTTAGCCAGCAAAAACACTTTTATTCCTGTATATTGTATAAATAGATTTGAGCGGCTTTTTTATCCATTACACCTGTTTCCTTCATCATTTATATCCAAGATTGTATACGCCTTGGTTCCTCAAAATAACCATCTTATTTTATTTTGAGCAGCATACAGCAAAAACTTACATTCCTTGTGTTGTAACCGATTTTATTTTTTGAGATACATGTACAAACTTTCTCCATGTTATCAGCTCAACATAATCATTTTTTACGTTTTTTACAAAAATTTCCTCAACAATGGTCAACTATGTCGGACACCTGTTTTTCTAAACAGAAATTCAACTGGAACATTAGCACATACAACGACTAATTTTGGCTACCTTTTCCCCGATACCAGTGAGATAGAGGAACTTGGGAGAATCCCAACTGTATGGAAAATTTTCAGTCTATATTCTAAAACTTATCCATGCGTTTTTACAAATATTCAAACCAGACAAGTATGAGCTATCACAGGGACTTTAACAAATCATTATACAAAAGAATTCAATCCCTCTACTCAGATGGAATAAATCAATGCTTGAAACAAAAAATGGGATTAAATTACAAAATATTTTCAGTTACACTCCAAACAGTAAAATGGTTTTATACATCCGTATGGATCTTCGTAATTATGAATCAAGTACCTAGCTCAATGATTTTCAAAGAAAATACGTTCACCATCATCCAAAAAACCTTCCCTCCAAGTAAAATAACCTTCAAAAAACATCTGGATTTTTTCCATCTGTATTCACAAAACCCTACATTTCCAAATTTTGACAGCCAAACTGCTGAATCATTTTGTATTTCTCAATCTGACGCCACAAAAATATCCGATTGGGTTTTTACATCAAAGCCAATCGGATATTGATTTGACCAAATCTTGGATTCCATAGCAGAATTGATCTAGCCTATACATGGAAAAATTTTGTTATCTTGGATGCACAACTTTATGCTCTGCACGTCACTTTTGTTGAAATTTTAAAAGTTTTACCACCTTGTGTTACTGTTGCAGTAATTTTTGTTGTTCCTTTATTCATGCCTTTTATCTTACCATTTTGGTACACATAGACAATATTTTTATTCCCAGATGTATATACAACTTTTGCATCTGATGTTAACCCATAGATTTTTAATACTTTTGTCTTACCACGATACACACTATATGCTGTAGAAATAGTTGGCGTTTTTACTTCTTTTACCAACAAAGAATCTGTTACTTGTGTTTCGTCAGCAGGCTCTGATAGATCTATAACCTTTTCTGATGTTTCTGCTTGATTTGGATCAAATACATAATCGGTTAAACTTAATGTTGGATAGCTGAATACATAGCCACCTGTCACTATACTTCCGTCATTTACATGACCGGGGAAATTTTCTAATCCTTTTAAGAAAAAGGCATATTTATCCTGAATACGTAACGTTTCAGAAGGCACTCGTAAGTATATCGGATCATCCCAAGTCACATCGACTGCGTACCACTTGCCTTCAAGCATTACATAATTCCACATATGCGGTTCTCCGTCACCGTCTCCGCTTACAATCATATTTGGAATCTGAACCGCATCACACAATACTTTTAAAGAACGGGCATAGCCTTCACAAACCGGATTATTCATATTGCCTGCATCTGTACTTCCATAATGTAATCCACTGGTAATTTTCCACGCTTTCGGACTCATTTTGGAGAATTCATATCGATTATATTCATTTTTATCTATCAAATAATCATGAAAAAATTTCACACGTTCGTAATCGGTCTTTGGTAGATCTGCGGTCAAAGACGCAATTGCCTCATCCATGAAACGAATATCTGTTTCTACCTCTGCGGGTGTCTGGTAATCGTCTGTAAAATAATTAGAATAATCAGGTGCCAAAGCAATTTCCCCTCTAATGGTACGACCAAGTGTTGTATATTGAAAAACCATTTTTGTGGCCTCAATCCAGAATACCTCAGAATAATCGCGGTCAAATGCATCCATTCCAGCCTGTAGGCTTTGTCCAAATTCATCAGAATCAATGTGAAAACTTCCAAGCACAAACGAAAACCGAATGGAATCCTTTCCAGTTTTCAATTTTTCAATATTATTTTGTAAAGCATTATATACTGCCCATGCAACAGGATTATTGCGAATTTGATACCCATAACTGTATGATTTAGAAATATACGCGTTTTGTGCAGTCGGGCTTTGAAACGCTATAAGATTCCCAGCATTTTCCTCTGAGGAACGAAATTCATAAACATAGCTGTCACCGATTTTTTCTATAGTGTTTGTTGCCGCTGAAGCTAAAGGCACACTGTCCGCTTGGAACCAAAATCCCAGTAAAAATGCCATCCCCAATAAAACCATTTTCCGTTTCATCCATACATCCTCCCTATCTACTATCATTATCTCTAATATTAATAGAAAAATAGAGCAAAAAAAGCAGATTTACATAAATGTTAAAAAACTGTGTACCAATCTGATTACAAAAATCCTTTAAGAAATTCCACTGATCATTCACAAACCCATTTCCTTAAAAATAGGAAGCTATGAAACAATTATTCTCAAAACAAAAGCCAAATATTTTTCAACAGTAACCTTCAAATCTCCTACAAAGAACTTTATTTCTAGTCTGCATGTTTTTTCTCCGAATTTTGTATATTAGAAATCAGAACACCCATTTATTCTTTTATATCCTTAGCCAAATATCAAAAGTATTATTTTTTATTTGATTCAATCTTAAACAGCTTTATCTTCACAAAAAATATGTTCTTTTACACCAAAAAAGTTTCAGACGACATTTTTGCATTACCTAAAATAGAACTCCTCTCTCTTTACCATCAAAACTACATTAATGGCGCAAATAAGCGTAGCACACTGCGAAGCATTCGCGTGCGCCATTTCACTTGTTTGCAGTCCTCAAGGGTAACCTCTCGGCAAAGCTTTAATGTTTCAACAAAGTCCTGGTATACAGCATGAACACTTTGGGTTCGATACAGCCATACCGCACATTCATAATGAAGGTACAGACTGCGATAATCCATATTAATTGTTCCAACAACGGCATATAGATCATCCACAACATAATTTTTGGCATGAATAAAACCAGGCGTATATTCATAGATTCGCACACCGCTTTCAATTAATTGCTGATAATATGAACGTGTCAAGTGATGAACATATTTCTTATCGGGAATATACGGCGTCATAATGCGAACATCTATACCAGATTTTGCCGCAATACATAACGCTTGCACCATTTCGTTGTCAATGACCAAATATGGACTTGTAATATACACATATTTTTCTGCTTTATTAATTAAATTTAAATAAACGGTTTCTCCAACAGTTTCATGATCTAATGGACTGTCATCAAATGGCTGTACATATCCGTCGCTTTGATATTGCTCCTCTTGATAAACTTCGGGACGATAAGCAGCAAAATCACTTTGAACATTTTTCAAATAATCCCAAACTGATAAAAACATAACGGTCAAATTCCAAACCGCATCCCCTTTTAGCATAACAGCCGAATCCTTCCAATGACCAAAGCGTTCAAAAGCGTTAATATACTCATCTGCTAAATTAATTCCGCCGATAAATCCAGTATGTCCATCGATTACGGTAATTTTTCGATGATCACGGTTATTAAACTTTTTTGACAAAATCGGGACAAAAGGATTAAATATACAGCATTGAATCCCTAATGCCTCCAATTTTTTGGGGTAGTGATACGGCAAAGTCATCATGCAACCAAAATCATCATAAATGACTCGCACATCTACCCCTGAACGTGCTTTTTCTACCAAAATATCCAAAATGGTATTCCACATTTTCCCTTCTCGAATAATAAAATATTCTAGGAAAATATAATGCTTGGCCTGTTTTAATTCCTGAATCATAGAAGCAAATTTTGCTTCCCCAATGGGATAATACTCAGAATATGTATTTTGATAAATTGGTGAATATGCATATTCAGAAATATAATGACTTTGGTGATATGCATTCATATTTTCTTCTTTTAAACTTTGTACCACAGTAGAATTTCTTGTCAATGTACGAATATAAGTATCCCCTACCTGCTCCATACGACGCTTTTGCCGTCGTGTCAACGCAGATCCGCCAAATAACAGATAAAACAAACCTCCAAAAATGGGAAAAAGAAAAATTGGGATAATCCACGCAATCTTATAGCTTGGATTGCTTCGATTGTTTAAAATCCACAAAACGACTACCATACTTAAAACCAGACTAAAACTATAAAAATAAATAAAATACTCACTAAAACGAATAATAATGAAAATAAGTATGGAAGCTTGCAGAAAAATTAGGAAGCCAATTAAAAATATGCGATGAAACAGTAACTTTAAAATTTTCTTCATTTTTGCGCCTCCGTGTTTTAGTATGCTCCCAATTACAAAAAAGCCAGATCACCAACAAAACAAATAAAAACCATAGCAGGTATACAAAAATACAAATTGCATTCTTTTATAAATGACTAAACAAAAGGCCTAAGACAAAAGGAAAAATCATTATTTGTTTCCCATTTGATTTTAGACACCAAGTAACCGTGTAAACAACTTTATCATAAAAAATAGACTTGACAATGATGGAAAAGCATGTGCTAAGCTGAAAAATCAGAGTATCCATTCTTTGTATCAAACTATAACAAGACCTAATAAAATTTACTGCATAAATTTTTCTTTTTCGATTTTTCTAAATTCCAATCTGCCGTAAATGGCTTCACGAAATAAGGTATATGCAAGTGAACAAAGTGGTACACCAATTAACATGCCTAAAACTCCCATAGCACTACCCCCAACCGTTACAGCAAACAACACCCATAGTGCAGGAAGACCGACTGAAGTCCCAACTACACGCGGATAAATTAAATTGCCCTCAATTTGTTGCAATACCACCAAATAAATAATAAACCACACCGCCAAAATCGGATCGGTGACCAAAATCAAGAATGCGCCGATAAATGCGCCGATAAATGCACCAAATACTGGAATCAATGCCGTAAACCCAACAAGCACACTGATCATCAAAGCATATGGAAATTGAAAAATCAACATTCCAATATAACATAGCACACCTAAAATCACGGCATCTGTACATTGACCCGTAATAAAATTTGAAAACACTTTGTTGGAAACTTTACCAACATAGATCAAATAATCCCCACGTTTTTCAGAAAAATATGCATATAAAATTTGCTTTAATTGTCGAATTAATGTTTCCTTATCATACAAGAAATAAATGGCAAAGACAAACCCGATAACCAAATTAAATGCTGCACTGAAAACAGAGGTGGCAACTGTAACGGTTGAATTCAAAACGCTGGATGCACCCGATTGTACAAATTCCAAAACTTTTGTTCCAATATTGTTCCAGTCTAAATCAAGCGCAATGACACTGGAAGCCAATTCCGGATATTCAGATAAAAGCTCATTTACTTTCCCTTGTACTTGACGAAAAAATTCCGGAATTCTTTCAGTTAAAGCAGCCAATGTACGCGCAAACTCTGGCACGACCATAAAAATGACAAACAAAATAATGCCCAAAATCAATAAGAAACTGAGCGTAATGCTGAATGGACGTTTGAATTTCTCTATATACTTTTTTCCTTGTAGTGCTTTTAAACCAAATAGTTTACGTTCAAAAAAGCGAAGCGGAACATTGGCAACAAACGCAATACAAATCCCGACAATTACAGGCATTAACAATCCGACAAAAAAGCGGATAAAATTCATAACGCTATCAAATTGATTCAATGCAAAATATAAAACAATCCCAAATGCAATGATTCCCAAGATCTTCCATATATTCTTCTTATCCAAATTCAAATTCGTTTTCCTCCTCAATCTGCAGAATAAAGCAACTGCTCTATATGTTTTTCCTCTTTATCATACCATTCCAGCTACAATATGCGAAATAAAATTGGCTTTTTCAATCATTGATCGACCCACATCCATTCATTTAAACAAAAAAAAGAGGAAATAAGATAGAAATCCGGTGCTTAACCATTTGATTCAACGACAGAAAGCTTTTGATGTCATATTTTGATAAACATAATCAAATATTTCCTATCAACACAATACTACCCCTTCTCAATTTTCTTCTTTTGGCCAGCAAGAAAAAAACGAGGCATTTTATATCATCAAAAAACTTACTGCTTGTACATACTTATGAAATGATAAAGAAAACCGGATATACTTTATAAAAAAATAAATCCGGTTTGATACATTATAACTTTCTCTCTTGAAAAACGGACAATTGATTATCCTTATTTCATCATTTCATCTATTCTTATGCGCATTATCAATGAAAATGTAAAAGTAAGACAAAAATGTCCATAATGAAAAGCCTGGTTTAAATCCATTTTTTCCAACACTTTCACATGGAGAAAACCCCTTATAAAAAAGAGCAAAATAAGGCTCTTGGCTTACCAACCACTCCAAGAAAACAAAACCCATCGGAAAAAATTTTATTCCGCCCCTTAAATAGATCAATATCTCAGTCAACTCAAAATTTCATATTTTCTTGTTCTTTCAATCAAAGAAATTACAAAAGGGAAAATTCTTCATATATATTTTGTTTTCATTTAAGCTGTCTAAACTTATCCATCCATCAAAAATTATTTTGATGCATTCCCTGCAACATTTAAAATATCCCATGCACGGGCAAACGGTGGAGCATAGCAGAAATCCAACATTCCGAGCTGCTCTGTCGTTAATCCGGCATAAATCGCAACTGCAAGTGCATCCACTCGGTGAACAACTTGTTTCTTTCCAACCATTTGTGCACCGAGCAGTTTTTTGGTATCTGCATGATAAATCAACTTCAACCATAAATCAACCTGCCCTGGATAATAATGTGTTTGATTTTTATCTGAGATAAAAGTGGTCTGATACAAAATTCCCAGTTCTTTTGCCTCTTTTTCTGTCAATCCAGTTCGCGCTGCTTCCAAATTCATCACCTTTAAACAGGCAGAGCCAAGCGTACCTTCAAAACTTGTTTTTGCACCGGTTAAATTTTCTCCGACAATACGACCGATTTTATTGGCTGTTGTTGCCAATGGAATATACTTATGTGTCTGACTGAGCAAATGATAAACCGTCGCACAATCTCCGGCAGCATAAATATCTGGTATACTGGTTTCACCATATTCATTAATAACCACTGCACCATTTTCCAACATTTTTATTCCGGTATTTTGCAGAAATTCTGTATTGGGGCGAATCCCTGCAGCAACAATAACTACATCTGCAGCATATCTCCCTTTATTCGTTACAACTTCCGAAACAACCTCATCGCCTACCAACGAAACAATCGTTTCACCCGTTCGATAGTCAATATGCTGTCTCAATTCTTCCTCCAATTTTTCTGCAATTTCTACATCGAAAGTTTTGGATAATACATGTTCTGAACGTTGAAGCAAGGTTACATTTTTCCCAAGATTTTTCATTGCTTCAACCGTTTCCAAACCAATATATCCCGCACCAACAATGACAATATTTTTCTTATCTGGATCGGTTATTTGTTCCTTAAGTTTCACACCATCTGACATTGTTTTGAGCATGTGTACATTTTGATAATCTGCACATAACCAAGTCGGACGAACAGCCGAAGCACCTGTTGCAATCAACAAACGGTCATAATCAACAATATCCTTTTTTTCTGTCAATAAATCTTTTACTGTAAGTTGCTTTTGTTTTACATCAACCGTTTCAACCAATTGATGCTGATGTATCACTATACCACTTTTCTGAAATTGCTCTGCAGTTCGCGCAATCATTTTCTCCTTTTCCTGAAAAAAACCTCCAACAAAATACGGCAATCCACAAGCGCCAAACGATACAATATCTGTTGCATCATACACATGAATCTCTGCCTCTTTCATCATACGTTTTGCCTTTGCCGCTGCACTCATCCCTGCAGCTTGTGCTCCAATAATAACAATCTTCATAACTAAATACCTCCTAAAATCAGAAAATAATTTGATCTATGGATTGCTAGCAACTCCATTACTTAGATCATGGTGTTTTCTCTGTCTTAAACCTATCCTAAAATGATATTAGCCATAGCTGCAAATAATCTGTTTGAAAGAAAAATAAAACGAAAAGGAAATGATCTCCCTTATCCTGTTGTTCATCCGATTGCTTATTTTAAACCCATTTGCCTTTCAAAAACGACTTCCAATACAAAATTTGTCAGAAGCACAAATACCTGTTATGATTTGAAAAGATCTATAACCTACAAGATTCACTCTACAAAAAGAGGTTAAAGGAAAACCAATCTATTAATGGAGGTTTAATTCATCTATTATGAAAAAACTGGTTTTGTCATTTGCATTTTTAGGATTTTTAGCCATACCCTTGTTGGTACTTGATGGTTTTTTGGTGTATTGGATGAACGGCAGCTATACAAGCTTCCCCTTACTTTTTATCTTTTTTATTTTATTTTATGTATTAGACTTTATTTTCGGATTGTTTCTGGAAGGAATTGCACATGCCCTGTCAATTGCATACAGCCTATCTCGAAAAAAACAAGAAATGCTGTTTTTCCTATTTGAATTCTTTGGCAGTTGTCTTGTAATTTTCTCATTAGATGCTTTATTTACCTTTGTCAACTTATCTGCAGCCGCTAAAATTGTGCTTATTTCCATACATGCGTTACTGTTTTTACTTATTGAAAACTTTTCCGCCCCAAAATCAGAGCAAGCAGACGACATCATACCAGAAATTCAGCTTTCTGTTGAGCTCCAAAACGAAATCCGCCTACTTTTGAAAGAAAATGACATGATATCTTGCATCAGCATTTTACAAGAAAAATATCCAGATATCCCATTTCAGCATATTGTACAAGCTGTACGAAAAATTTATTACGAGACAAAATCTTCATAAAGAAAAGTTTCTGACCAAAACATCATAACTTCTGCAAGGAATTTTTCCTATCTTAATTCATATCTACATTTTAATACAATCAATGACAACTACCTAACCGGTCGACTGTTCTTGTTGCAAAAGCGATATGGTATTTAAATTCACCTGCAAAAAAAACACACTGAACAATGCAAAAATAAACACAAGCGTCGTTGGATAAAAATAATTGTCACAAATGATCGACAACAATAAAAACCCTCCATACATGCACATAGAAAAACGAAGTTGCCAAGCCGTAACATATGGAGATTGTTTCAAGGACTCAAGAATCTGCTCCATATCTCTATAGCTAAAGATGAAAAATAGCAATACACATAAATAAATATCAACATATAAAAGCGCCAAAAAAAATAAAAACAGCCAAACATACATATTCCGAATGGCTTCTTCTGCTTCTTTTGTGCTGTGCATGAAAAATTGATTAATTTCCTTCCATACCAAACGGTTTTTGCCAAAAAAACGATACAACTGCCAATGTGCAACAAAGCTCAAACAGAAAGCAGCCAAAAAAACAGGAAGCATGTAGCTCAGCATTGCATCCACCGCAAAAATATGGCTAAAAAACAATAGATAACTATACGCCAACAACTCCGAAAAAACCACACAACCTACCCAACGAATCACCGGTCTCATTTTCTTGGAATAAAAAAGTGGAAAATATTTTGCAAGTGTATAAAATAATAAAATGCTGCATGCAAAAATAATGAACGGATTGATAATTTCCTGACCATCTACTTTTTTGACACATAAAATCAAATAGAGAAAGAGCAAAGCAAAATGAAGAATCAAAGTATAGATTATGTTTTTCATTGCCCACCTTCTTATGCAAATAAAATATAAGATCCTTTCAATCCAGTGTACATGGAAGCTTCATCATTTTTCAAGTATAAGGATAGTCTAACTTTTCTAGTTTATACCAAATTCCATCTATAAATTTATTATTCCATTTTTTTACTTTTTCATAGAAAACATTGTCATAAATAGCCTGTCGATTAATTATAACAACGGATTTTCCCCATTATTTACCGTAGATAGACCCATTCAAACAAAAAACCTTATTATAGAACCGATATGATATTGAAAAAATATTCAAATTTCAATACATCCCATGTTACGGTTCAACATGAAAATGCAGTTGGAGCTAAAAAACTCATTTATGACACTATTGTAAAAGGAGTACAAAACGGTGAATCTGTAATGATGTTGCACAGAAAAACAGGTGTTTCCCGAAAGACTATTTATAAAATCAAAATGAATGGTTCAATACTTTCGGTTAAATTCATTTTAATTTTAAAAGCTATCGTTTCTTACTAGACTTTCATAAAAATATAATAAGGCTACGATTATGACTAAATTTTCAAAAATTTACAACCTTAGAAATGGGATTTTTAGGCAAAAAAACTTCTAAACTATTTCTAAAAAAAAGGAGAAAAGGCTCCTGCTGCCTTCTGACAAGCCACGCACCAGCTGGCAAGGGGTAAGGAAAGAATAGAAAAACCAGAGGACTCATCCTCTGGTTTTTCATTTTTCTACAATGGCGCATGATACTTCTTGAGATGAAAGAATTGGAGAAAGAGGTCACACTACTACCTACCATTTTATGATCACTTGTTTTTGGCATATGTCATAGTATAGGCACCTAAAGCAGCAAAAAAACAGCCGAATACAGCTATTACAATTCTCCATATTGCTCCTGGGAACTCTGTCGGAAACGGAAAAATTAAAGCTGCTATAAAAACTAGAAGCCCAAAAATTACTAACACAACGCCTGTAATGAGTTTTGTCTTTGTCATTTGTTATCTCTCAACCTTTATAAATTTATAGTAATTGTAGGCGATTCAATTGTTGAATCAAAAGAAGCTCCGATAGGGAATCCTAATATATCAAGACCAATGAACCAAGTACCTGTCACAGAATATCTTGTATTCATTCCACCCAGCGCAGTACCATAACCGCTTCTATGTGTCCATGTAGCTCCCACAAGACCTGTCATATATGAATTGTTAACAGTAATATTTGAAACTCTACCGCCCCCGCTATTACTGTAATAAAATCTAATTTGAGCATTTGTTCTTGACAACAAACTGGTATTTCCACCACCCCACCAAGACACAGTAATAGTATACCACCCAGAAGAATTAGAGCTGCTTCTTGTGACATTTTTTATATCAATTTGCGGTTGGAGGTAACTTTATCCTCAACTTTCAGTTGCTGACAATTCTCTCTGTTCCGCAGCGAAGGCTGTTGTACTTACTCCAAATAGCATAATCACTGAGGGTAACATCGTTAACGATTTTCTTATCGTAGTCATTACCTCTATTTCTTTTCAGTTATCAGGGATAGCTAACGCTCTTTCTTATTTTTATATCGTCTTTTTGAATTGTTTTTTAACAGTTTTTGATATTTTTTATTCAAAAAGAAAAATTTATTTTTTTGATCAATTATCTATATAATTGAGTAGTTAAAAAACTATAAAGGATTAAAGTAAAAAAATTATGTTTTTTATAAAGTATAAGCTTTTAAAATAACTTCTAATTGAAAGGATAATAAAATAAAAATGCATGTATATTTATTACTGATTGCTACCATAATGAATGATGCAATACTTTCGGTTAAATTCATTTTAATTTTAAAAGCTATCGTTTCTTGCTAGACTTTCATAAAAATAAAAAAATCCGTAATAAATACGGATTTTTTTATTTAAGTATTTACTTTTTACTCTCTTGCTTTCTATTTTTTATACTATATTTTTATTTTGTTATTTCTAAAATATTTTGATGTTAATGCGGTTCAATGTGGTGTGGTTGGAACAGTCTTCAGAAATTAAGTAATTTCAATACATCCTATGTTACGGTTCAACACAAAACTCATAAAGAATGCAATATGTTAAAGTATATTGACTATTTTATATACTAATCCTCAAATATTTATGGTAATACATGGTAAAAGAAAATAGGGAAGGAGAGAGCATTGATATGTCCAAAATGCAAGAGTGATAATACTAGGATTGAGTTGGTGCGAGGTAGTGATCTGGTGGCTTTGGTAATATTTTCGTTTGCAACCCCTATTTCAATACTTATCGTACTTTTATTAACTGGCACATTATACACTACTGCCATTTTTTATGTTCTGGTCTATAACCGCGAAGCATTTATATTTATTATTAACTTGTTAGGTGTGGTAGTTGCTCTATTATTGATATCACTGAATATATACATAGCTTATAGGATATATCTAAGGAAAGAATACATCTTATGCCAGTCTTGTGGACAAAGTACTAGAGTAAGTAAGAATAATCCTGTACTTCAGAGAGTATTGCCCAAACAACAAGTACAAAAACAGAAAACAATATCTAAAAAATAATACATTGAGTCACTTTCTGGTCACCCGAGAATATTATTTTCTCGGGATTTTTTCCAAAATAAAAAGCCCTGCTCTAGCAAGACTTTAAAAAAGTGATATAATATTTTCGTTGCCTACTCCATTCCTGCAACAGGAAGGGGGAGCGAGCTTTGTCACTACTGAAATCGTCTTCTAAGCACATTATAACATATGTGCTCAACAAAAGTATACGCATATTGAATACTTTTTATTTACTTATTGTATCGTTGCACCCAAAACCAGTACTTCATAATCTTTAACCTTTACTTCTTCTCTACTCCAAGGGATGTTTGCTGCTCCAAATGTAGGTCTAACTTTTCCTGAGTGAACACCACCTTTATAATTTGCTCTAGTCACATAAAGCGGTGTGTCGTTCTCCTCGTTTCCACATACAATTGCACCCTTTGAAACTTCACCATTACTAGCTTTTTTTCCAGACTAACATAAAGTGTCCTCTCCTTTTTTAAAATTGATAAATTGTGATATCAGAAGTTACATTTATTTTTTTTAAAGCTTTTTTAATATATGTTACACAAATATTGCACGAATGTCGTATGAAGATAACTTTTAAAACACGTACAATTAGCCGTGCGTATTTTATATAGCTTGTTTAAGCTAAAAAATAAGAAAAGGGAAGGTATTTTCCTTCCCTTATTTTAGAAAATCCGGTATCCGTAAGAATTTCTGCTTAATTGACTCCTTAGTTGAACATTCCTTCCTTGTGCTATGCTCCACCCAAGGGTTGACCCTATACTCGCTATTTCTTGGCTACTCATATTAGAAGTCACATTAGGTAAAGTAATATTTACATACATATCTCCTGTCTAAAAGGACAGGTTAGAATGAGTAGATTTACTTGCCATATAATCCAACTCTGTCAAGGCACGAACACCATCAGGAAGATGAAAAGTACCTCCAGATAAATTCTTTAACTTTTCTTCTGTTAGCTAACTCTGATGTAATAATAGCCAATCTATCATTGTACTCATTTATCTTCATATTTTGGAGTAGAGGACTGTCTGAGCTCACCCCGCCCAAAGCAGCCTGTTGCATTTCAATACATCCTATGTTACGGTTCAACTGTTGTCGGTCATGATGGCTCGGTGCATGTTTTATCTGATTTTAATCGTAAGATAGATATTGAAGAGATATACAAAAAGATATATGATAAGTATATGATAGAGTATCAACATAAAGGTAATGCACGAGTAAAAGCAACGGATAAAATATACGATTTATGTGTTTTTAAATACACAAAATATAAGGAGTGAGGATGTATGCCTAAAGAAAAAGAGTTTGAATATTTCGTTCATGACGATACAGGTTTGAAATGGGAAGATTTGACAGAAGAAGAAAAAAGAAAACTAGATGAATTTGATAAAAGCTCTAAAATGGCAGAGTTCATGGAGAAATTAAAGGAAGAGTACGGACTGTAAAACACTTACCTAAAATAAATGGTAGGTGTTTTTATTTTGGATAAAAAGGAGTGACTAAAATGGAAACAAAACAATTGAAGAAGTTTAGGAAGAAGCCTGTCATAAATGAAGCATTTACTTAAAACAATAGTAGGTGCTTTTTCTTTTGCCCAAAACTTGTTTAAGGCGTAAAAAGGTACATGGACAAAATAAGCCGAGGGGCGTTAAATCATTTCAATACATCCTATGTTACGGTTCAACCCGAATTTCCGCCGTAATGCCTTAACAAAGATTTATTTCAATACATCCTATGTTACGGTTCAACAGAGTAATCAAATTGTACGTGTAAAATTACTTGCAAGATTTCAATACATCCTATGTTACGGTTCAACTGGTTTTTTTATGTATGTTTGTTTTCTTATTTTAGAATTTCAATACATCCTATGTTACGGTTCAACAACCAATGGATAACGCAATTGAGTATCTAACAGGATTTCAATACATCCTATGTTACGGTTCAACTGTAGCCGGTGAAAATCTTTGTGTTTACCAGCTCATATTTCAATACATCCTATGTCACGGTTCAACAGGGCTGTCCCTTTCCTAAAGGTTTTGCCTCTGTGAATTTTTTTC
>ERZ1643251.1056-NODE-1056-length-33487-cov-8.224815_pt1 | contig 33487 bp, 28 predicted proteins | sample MGYA00579261_ERZ1643251 | MGnify/ENA primary metagenome ERZ1643251 (study PRJEB29033, sample SAMEA4952267) | chicken gut metagenome | biome: Broiler Chicken; feature: Gastrointestinal Tract; material: Caecum | place: Ireland | collected 2018 | study: Broiler... | reverse complement strand
TGGTGGCTCAGAAATTCATGAGCGCCTGGCTCACTTTTTCATTGACTTTTACATCCAAACAGTATGGCGATGCCATGGCAGAATCAGAAAGCGCATTGCTACGTTACCCGAATGATTTCCGTATCGTCTATCGTGCGGGGGAAGTCTATGCGTTTGCGGGCATGGAGGGAAAAGCGGAACCGCATTTGCGGCGGTGCATTGCCCTTTTAGAACACGCCATCTCCCTTTTGTCGCAAAACACGGACCCCGAAATCAGTGAGGTATCCATTCAGTCTCAGATCGCCCAGTCCTATCTCCTGCTGGGAGAGGTTGAAACAGGACTTGAAATTTTGAAGCAATACAACGTAAACGGTATATACGATGGTTTGATTGCCTTGACGTATGCTGCGGAATCGCATGGTTTGAGTCCAAAACTTGCTGAACCATACCTTATCCATGCGTTTGCTGGTGTAATTACAGAATCCACCCGTGTCATGATGGCTTACGCCAATTACTATCAAAAGATGGGAACTCCCGCCGCCAGCCGGGACGCGCTTCTTTGGCTTGTGCAACTGCTGCAAAGTATTAAAATTGACCCCAATGCTACAGGATTTGTTGACAAAGCAACGGCTTGCTGCTATGCGCAATGCGCCATTCTTTCCTACAAGATGGGCGAAACCGAAACTGCCCAATCCTATCTGCACCATGCCTTCCAGATGGCCAAGGCGTTTGATCATGCGCCCACCTATCGAATGGAAAACACAAAATTTTGTGTTGGGGACACAGAACACGCAACAGTTTATGATGATTTAGGGGAATCCGCCATGGCAGCAGTCGAACAGCAGCTTACGGAGGAAGACGGAAATGACGCTCTTTTGGCTCTCTGGAAACACCTCATCAGACAAGAACCAGCTGGAGGCATGAAATGAAATGAAAAGAAACAATATAGAGATTCGCTCCTACACCAGACAATTCTACAAGCATAATATTCTTTGCTTGCTAATCGCCTTGTGCGGCACGCTGCTGATCACCATTGCGGCGCTGCTGGTTTCCTGGTTATTGCAGCAGCTACTTGATTTGATCGGTGGATATGATACCGGAATCACACTGTCAGAATTGATTATGATGACACTGGCGCTCATTGGCATCATCGTTATGGCGAAATTCTTCTGTTACCATTCCATACCAAAATTTATTACACGTGGAAGCACACAATATAAAGAGTATATTTTTCAGGAACTGACAAAAAAGAATATCTCCGCTTTCTCCAAGGAAAACACAGCGACCTATATTTCCGCCCTGACCAATGATATTCAAACCATAGAGCAAGGATATTTACAGAATATTTTTCCTCTGATTTCCAGTCTGACAACATTTTGCGGTGCCATCGCGCTGATGCTCTGGAACAGTCCCCAACTGACTTTGGCCTCGGTTGGCCTGGCGCTTCTGCCGTTGCTGGCTTCCATACTGACCGGAACCAGAATGGCCCAGGCTGAAAAGCGCATTTCCGATGAAAATGAGATCTATACCTCCACATTAGCCGACTGTCTTGGTGGGTTTTCTGTCATCAAATCCTTTCAGGCAGAAGCGCAAATGCTGCGGTTGTTCAAAGAACATTTGGAAAAACTTGCAGCCGCACAGTGTCACCGGCAAAAAATGCAGATTCTTATCCAGGCATTTGCCTCTGTTGCAGGTATCATCGCGCAACTTGGTATTTTTATTTTAGGAGCGTATCTTGCGGTATCCGGCAACGGTATCACCGCTGGTACCACATTGATTTTTGTGCAGCTCATGAACTATATTCTGGAACCAATTCAAACCATACCGACTTGTATCGCGAATTGGAAAGCCGCGAAGGCTTTGGTGGAAAAAATAGCAGCTTTACTCCGTTCCAACATTCGTGAAGATTCCGCATTGGAACATGCTACCTTAAAGCAGAGCATTTGTGTAAATAACCTTACTTTTGGATATGAACCAGAAAAGCAGGTTCTTCAAAAAGTCAATGTTGCCTTTGAGCATGGTAAAAAATACGCTATTGTCGGTGCATCCGGCAGCGGTAAATCAACTTTGCTGAGTTTATTGACCGCATCCCATCTGAACTACGAAGGCGCAATATTCTTTGATGACAAGGAACTGAAAAACATACGGAGCGAAAGTCTGCATAACCTGATTTCCGTGGTGCAGCAGAATGTATTTATTTTCAATGCCTCTATCCGGGATAATATTACAATGTTCACCGATTTTCCCAGAGAAGAAATCGAGCGCGCCATTGCACTTTCCGGACTTTCAAACTTGATTCAGGCGCGTGGTGAAAGTTATCTGTGCGGCGAAAACGGGAGTGGGCTTTCTGGAGGTGAAAAGCAGCGGATTGCCATTGCCAGAAGTCTGCTGAAACAGTCCCAGGTCTTACTTGTTGATGAGGCAACCTCAGCATTGGATACCGCAACAGCCTATCAAGTAGCAAATTCTATTTTGGCGCTGAATCATATGACATGCATCGTTGTAACGCATAGTTTAGAGGCCGCCTTGCTCAAGCAATATGACCAAGTTATTGTTCTGAAAAATGGAAGCGTGACAGAAGCCGGCACATTTGATGAGCTAATGGGACAAAAGGGTTACTTCTACTCGCTCTTTACAGTGGCTCAATAAAAATAATAGAAAGCACAAATGAGACGGGGGTGCGGACAAAATCTTGGACCGCTATGTTGAAAAGCCAAGATGACGTCTATACTCTATCGGACTCAGCCCGCCCAGTGACAATTTAATGCGTTTTTGATTATACCAATTGATTTAGCAATCCAGCTCCAACTGGAAGTTTCAAGGGAAACACCTACCCAAGATTAGCCATAAAATAGTTCGTTTTTCAGCCAGCTGAAGAAACCCTCACAAGCTGCGTTGTCGGGGAACAGCCTTTCTTTGACATCAAACGCGTAAAACCAGCCTGGTTTATTCGATCTATCCATCCGGGCCAGCGGTAATGGCAGCCTCTGTCTGAATGAATGATCGGACAGCAATCCTTGGGCAGATCGGCAATCACCTTGTCCAGCATAGTATTGACCAAATCCGCGTTTGGGTGAGAACCACTTGTCCATCCTACCACCATTCCATCGAAGCATTCAATTATGGCAGAAAGATATACTTTCCCCGAGTAAGAGCTGTATTTCTTTTGTCTTGGGATAATGGCATTCAGATTTTCCTCATTCAAGATCCGCTGGACATTTTTTTCAATAGTACAATTCCCTCGTGTTTTAGCGCCAGATAAATCCTTCGATAGCCATAGACCGATCTGTTTTCATGGAAAAGGACTGTAATTTTTCCGGACAGGACAGATATTTGTCTGGCCTACTCATCGCAGCTTTCTGATAATAATAGCTGCTTTTGGCCATCTGGAAACGGGTCAGCAGAGTCGGCAGGCAGTGCATATTTCTCCTTTAATGCGTCGATTATCACTGCCTTTTCACGGTTTCTGAGTGCTGCCAGATCGACGCCTGGGTCTTTTTTTAAGACTGCAATGATCTATTTCAAACTGCAGATTTTAAACCTGTGCTCGAAGCGCCTCCATTTCCTCAAATTGCGGTAACATATGATTCTGTGGTAATGGTTCTTTGGGTGCATTTTCCCATTAAACCGACCATCCCATGCTCTAGTGTGTTACACCGATGCTCTGTATTTTCAGAAACATCTGCTGTATGGCCATGTCTATTTTCCAGCCCAGTCCTTCTGTATTCGTACCAACGATAAAGCGTCGATTCGCTTGGATATTCGAACTGCCGGATTACCGCAGTGATTGATCCCAAGCACTCATATTCCTTTAAAGCGTGCTCTTCTTGATCTTTTGCGTACATAAAGTTGCCTCTTTCCAGAGTCCAACTTTTCATTCGCCCCCCCACTTTGGAAAATCACTCTACTGTACTTTATAGGACAAGCCAAATCTTTTGGCATATCGAGAAATCTCTTCCATCTGAATCACTTGCTTTTTTTCCAGGCAATTTCCTTCTTTGGTATATCGTTTGGTCAATACAGAAAGCGCTCCGTTCTGTTCCATATCAATGAATCTGGAAATACCATATAGCTGAAGTTGATTATCAAATTCCACTGTTTGGAATGTGTCGGTGTGAAGCAATTGCTGTGCAAATGCGCCATTTCTATCTTGCAGACCCATGGCAGCCGCCCACAAGCACGATGTATATAGTTCTTCTTCGTCCAGTGGCTCAATTACGCTGGAATACCCTTGGTCTGTGCATATGGATGCCGCTGTCTGCTTTATACCCTGTATCACCGTTTCTGGGACCACATCATATCCAAAGGTATCTGTAAATTGAATCAAAAAATAAGCATTCAATGCAGCGTGAAAACTGTCCTCATAAGGCTTTTCTTCTATCGGCGCCTGTTCGGGCGTGTGATCGCTCACATCATCTTCCGCTGTCCAGCCTGCATAAAATGCCTGTGGCCAATAATGCCATACGGCACGACCATCGCTGGTAATCTCGATTTCTTTTGTCAGACTATTGGCCAATGTGGTTGCACGTTTCTGATAGATTTCATTTCCAGTAGCCTTCCACAACTCTATTAAGCACAAACCAAAAGCATTTTGCTGATTGAACGGCATCATAATACCATCTGGCCAGTAGGGAATTCCTCTACGGAAGCGATAGCCACCCAAACTTTCATCCCAATCCGCCTCATAATAGTCATAAACTGCCTTGGCCATATCCAGCAAAACTGCTCGATCTGTCTCCTCCAAGCAGCCTGCATTGGCAGCTTGAAGCATGACCGTATAAATCATGGCATGGTTTACCATCAATGCCATCTCCGACTGTTGATCCATGGAATATTTTTTGCTGAGAAACAAAAACCAATCCTCTGTATCGTTTCCGGTTTGTTGCGCAGCCTTTCTAGTCGCGATCAACTGATGGACCACATTCCCGATTCGGGTCTTTAGTGCCATGTCTTTTGTGCAGCGATATAGCTCCAGCTCTCCTAAGAGACGTTCAGACAAGTTCCAACTAATACGCCCTGTAGAATCGGTCGCTCCACTCCATGGCTCCAGCGTTTGATAACGCCAAATCCAATAATAGGCATTAAACAGATACATTGCGTTCGCATCTCCTGTCACTTGCTCTATTACCAGAGCTCCTCCATCTGCCCTAAGAAAGCTATTGCCTGCACCATCTGTCATGGGTTCCAAAATTTCACTTTCTTCAGCCTCTAAATGGACCGCCATCACTGTGCTGGTGTTAGTTGTAAGGTCATATGTCTCTAATAATACCGTTTGCTTGTCCAATGGCGCACTGATACCAGTCGTCATGGGATATCCGGTTAGGAGACGTTTTGTTTCCTCTGTATCTGAGTCATATAAATATAGGCTCGAGGTGTGCTGCGCTACATCATAGCTGGCGTAAAATACGTCTCCATCTACAAAGCACAAGCTGTGATTCCATCCCGTTGTTGCAATTTCTGTGGAATTTAAGATGATTTTTGAAGCGGAATTAGACGTTTCTGTCAGTGAAAGCGCCCAATTTCCATCATCATCTACATGGATATCCGACTCTATAAAATATCCATTGTCTGTAAGTTTTGAAAAATTACCTGTCTTTCGGTCGCATAAATACGCTTCTGGTTCCTCATTCAGCAAAGATGCGACGTACATAACATACCGCTGATTGGGAGATACCGTATACGAGAAAACATTGTCCCAAGTCCGCCCCTCTATAGTACAGTGCAATGCCTCTTTGTCATAGATAAAGGGTAATGACGGTATCTCCTTCCATAGCATATAGCTGTTACTAATTGTTGTTAGCGTAAGCACAATAGCTACAATATTTTGAATAAACTCGTTGATTTTGCTCACCTCATCTGACTACATGCTATGGCAAAACGCATAGGAACGCATCCCTGCTATTGCCAGGAAATTTACCGAACCAATCGGTGCAATGCACGGAAGAAACGATAATATGCCTTATCATTCTCCACCGCATATTCTTGATGCTGGTGGGCTGGTGCGGCCATAATAGCATCAAATTCCTGGTCTGTAATACCCATATTTTTCTTAATAAGAGCAATATAGGACTGCATCTGCTCCTCATCATACAAAGGCTGTGCATACTCTTCCAAAGCCTGCTCCCGTGTCATTTGGCCACTGACAATCATGCTGGATAGATGGGATGTCCGCTTATCCACACCAAACTTCTCGGGGAACCAATAAAGCTGAATAAATGCAGTTAGGATATTTTCCAGATGCTTTCTTCCATAATACTGAAAATCGCAGAATTCAGCCAATTCCTTAAAGGCGCGATCCCGATTATAGTCGATATAGTTCAAGGGACGTGGGGTCTGGATGCCACGGAGTTTCTTATCCAAAACCTGCTGTATAGTAGACAGGAATTGCAGTTTATCCGTGGGCATTGTGCCAAAGCGTCGATTGATATCCATAATATTGACCACGTCAGTTGCTTTATACGTATTGCCCCTTTGCAGGATACACTCCAAAGCAAAATTGCCACCTGTCAAGAAATAGCGAATACCATATTTCCGCATCCGCTCATAAAGGAAGGCAAACAATACATTATCCTGCGGTACGGCCAAATTTGGCACGCCTGCACGCATATATGCCAAAGTCAATGCATTAAACTGTGCAGCATCCGGTGTGATCACCTCATAATCGAAACCTGTAGCCGCAATCAGCTTCTTCAGATTCGATTTGGAAATCTCCGTATCATAGCCGTCATCAATATGGATGGACAGCACTCGCAGCCCCCACTTATAGCCCAGATACGCCAGATAGGACGAATCCAGTCCACCCGAAAGACCCATAACACAGTCGTATTTTTTGCCTTTGCCTGCTTCTTTCACTTGCGCCAAAAGCGTATCTAATTTCTTTTGCCCCTCTTGATTGGGAAAATAAACTGTTCCAATTTCACTAAGTGCTTTTGTGCAGTAATTACAATGGCCTTGTTCATTAAATGTAATAGTTGGATCAGATGAATTATCCATAATACACCGTTTGCAGCGTGTTAATTCTTTCATAAATTTGTTCACTCCTTATAGGTGCAAGGTACTTATGCCTTTGTATCTTTTTTCCCATAGCGCTTGTAAAAAACTCTTAGCAGTAGCACGCTCATCATTATATAAACAGACATGCTAGAGAACGCCAAGCCAATGGCACCAAATCTGGGGATACAGTAGACATCCAACGCAATCTGTAATACAATTCCAATTCCGGCCACATAGAGGTTGCTTTTTTGGTCTCCCATGGCGGACAACACATTTGCAACACAAGATCGAACACCATTATTAAAAAACGATGCCACAAGCAGCACACGCATGGTGGGTAACGCTGTGAGATACTCTTTTCCATACATCAGAAGAATCAATGGTTTTGCCAAAATAAAACAGAAAAGCACTGCTACGCCCATAACCGCCGAGGTTACTTTCAAAACTAAGGCTAGTTTTTTCCGCACCCACTCATAATCATTTTGGCTTTCTCGTTGGGTAAAATACGGTCCAACAAACACGCCAACTGCTGATACCAAAATGGACAAGTTGGCTGGTATCACATAGGCAATTTTATAATCGGCAACCGTCGCTTCATTGCCCCCAAGTTGTCCCAGCAAAAACAAATCGTTTAGCATGAATATGGCCCATAGACCATCTGTCAGCATCATTTGCACAGAATAGACCTTCAAGTCTCGCTTCGCTTCTGCCGGTAATTTCACTGGTTTGACCTTGTAGAAGAACCTCCACTTGATCAAGAGCAAGCATATCATGGCGCCCAGCATCTCGCTCATCAGTTTCCCGGTAGTCGTTCCATTCAATCCACCCAAATATGCGCCAATGATACGCAATGCAATCACGAGAACAGAGGTAATAAATGCCAACAACGCATAATTTTTGTAATCGAACAACGCCCGTAACGCAGATAACACCGTTTCTTTGAGAAACATAAACGGAATACTCAGTGTCAATACCATAATCACTGCTGGATATCCTTGAAATGCTTCCGGATGGGGGTATAGCAGACAAAAGCTCGCACAAAGAATCACCACAATCACGTTCCAGAATGTTCCATTTTGCATGGCATATCGGTAACAACCATATTTTTCTGGCATAGATTGCTGTAAAATCATATGGCGCTGTATGCCTTTGGCCAGTCCCAAGCCGGCCAACAGAAGAAAATAGGTATTGAAATTCTCGTAGTAACTCAAAATACCATATTCCGTTTTAGACAAACTGCGTACCAAAAAAACAGATCCAAAAAAGGAAACAAACTTTGTCAGAAAATTTCCAACAACAATATGAAATGCTCCTTTTTGCATCAACTTTCTTACATATTGCATCAATTTTTGAATCATATTCTTTATCCGTATCCTTATCTTCGATAGGGTTGTTCTGCGAACGAATCGTCTTGGTTTGCTTCTATTCTAACGTGTGATAGCCGAGCTTGTTCTGTCTAATCGTTTCCCATTTTTTAGTTCTATAACAAAATACAAGAAATACCAAAACAATTGCCCAACGACCAAATAATAGCTCATCGATTAAATGGGCATCTACCAGACTATAGACCAAGTACACAAAAATGCTCACAGTGAGGCCATAGCCAATCCGCTCCTGTAAATGGTCAATTCCTTTTAAAAGCATGGCAAATATAATCAATATTAAGAATATGCCAATCAAGCCGAACCGGAAGTAGCCCTCTGCCAAAAAGCCCGTACCTGCATTGGTTTCATAAGAACCCCAATACAGCCCACCTATTTCATGCTGATAGTCGATGGATTCGTAGGGGTTGGGAATATCGATTAACCATCGGGGAATCACACCGCCCAAACCCATAAGCGGTCTTGTACTAAAATATTCAAAGTAATGGAATTTCGCCAATGCTGGATCAATCAGCACACGACGGCATAACATCGAATAACTCCGCACTCCAATCGTATACGCCCCCTCAGAATACGCCCGCAGCACTGGAGCAAGTACTACAAACATACACAGAGCAATAAAGCCAACGTAGCACAAGACAAAAATTTCTTTGTAGAACTTTTCTCTTTTGCACCACAATGAGCATACGATTACCAGCGGGATAGCAAACAGCATGGTCTTATGTCCGCTATATAGATACAACAACCCTTGCATTCCACAGAAAACTAGCGCCCATCCGTATTTACGTAACCGTAATGTATGCGCCAGAAATAGCGGAATCACAAAGCTTATGGTCCATTTTAACAGATAGTTCATGTATTTACCAATCTGAAATTCACCACTACTGCGCAGTTCATATACACGGAAAATATTCAGCGCAATCAGACTCGGCATACCATTTTGTCGGATCACTTCGAGCAGTAACAATATGATCGCTACACCGAAGCCCCAATACATCACTTTAGAGGCCTTTGCATTTCGTTTCAGAATGACGTCATCCCGTGTCCAGCCTACGAGCACTTCGCAAACTAAAAATGCCAGACAAAGCATATGATAGTAAAGCGAATTCTCATCGCACAATCCATATAGCACGGAAATTGGAATGATTTGGCTGACATAAACAATATAAAGCAGAAACGTAGATGCTTTTTTTTCCGTATGTCGGATTCCAAAAAATAGAATAACGCACCATAAAATACTCACTGCGTATTTTATTGGCTCAAATTCCACTTTGGGATAGACACCTTGTCCGGCCAACCCCTTCCAGTATGCTAAATCCATAAAAATTCGGAATAGCAACATGCCTATAAACAGTGTTGCTATTAAGGATATATCCTTTTGTTTGCGCTGTATGGCCAGTTCCATCATAAAACCCGACTGTACGCCTGCACCAGTACAGCTTTCTCCTTTTCCCAGCATAGATCTTCTTTGGCCCGCTTTAGGTTTTCTTTGCAGGCTGCATAAAGTGTCTGATCACTTTTCATACGTTCAATGGCTTTGGAAAGTTCTCCCTCATTGGCAGGTTCAACCTTGAGTCCAATCTGGTACTGATCGATCAGTTGAGCCATTGTGGGAAAGTCGTTGGCGATCAACGGTGTCATACTTTGAATATTCTCAAAGAACTTATTGGGTAAACTATACACGCCGTTTGGATTGGCCGGGTCGGATAATACAACACCGACATTGGCCGCAGCAACATAATTTCTCAGCTCATTTAAGGGAACCGCCGGATAGAATAGCACACGCTCTGTCAGATGCAACGATTCACACAAGGCATGCAATGAGTTGACATACGCTTTTTCACCATTGCCAAGAATGACAACATAGGCATCCGGTACGGCTGTCATTGCATGCAATAGCTTTTCAATCCCTCGATTAAATGTCACACCGCCGTGATACATGACCAAAAAAGCATTTTGAGGCGCATGAAGTCTTTTGCAAAACATTTCTCTTGCCGCGTTAATCTGATTCTGGTCCAGCTCCCAATACTGCGCTATATTGCGTACGACAACTGGCCGCTCCTGTAAGCGGTATATGCGTTGTACCTCATCGGCAATGATATCGTTCACCATAATGGAAAATTCACAGCGCTTGATGAGAAAATGCTCTATTTGATATATACACCAGCAATGGAATTTACTACGGGCTGCATTACGTCCCAGTTCAAATTCATGGGAATCGTATATCAATTTTGCCTTATGGCGCTTGCCCACATTGGAAAGCCAACCAATCAACAAGGCAATATAATCATGGCCGGAAATGATATCCGCATTCTGCTTCTTGGAAAATGCCGCCCAGGTAAAAATAGAAAGTACCCGGTTCAAAGAAATCGGCATCCATTTGACCGGTCGCGTGGAGCAGCGCAGTACACGAAAACCGTCTACCACGTCTTCATGCCCTGTCTGCTCCCCCTTGGCAATGACTACAACATCCGCTCCGAGCTCTTGCGCCACAGATAATTCCCGTTTGTCTCGGCTGGCATTTTGCCATGCACCGATCGATATTTTTAATACCTTCATTTTGTCACCTCAAGCCCAGGAATAACGCTTTGCCCATTAAATCAAAATAAAGCCCGCTGCCTGGGTCTCTAGACGTTTGGCCAAAGCCGCCGATTCTGCCACAGCATCCCAACAAGAGATGCCACACTGTTCCACATATACTACACAATCGCTCTTTTTTACCGTTCCGGCAGCTTGCGGATTTTTTTGCATATTTCCAACGAAATCCACTGAGATTCCCTGCGTTTGGAACACTTTCTTTACAGTCTCTATGGCGGGATCATTTTCTGCTACGCTGAGCGACGAAAGCAGTGCAACCGAATGACAGTCACTGGCATATGCAGCCACATTGCCATCCAAATAATCCAGCGCTTGCTGCTGGTCCTTCCAGATGCGTTCTCCCAGCATACGGTCTGCCCACACATTCCAGCAATCCTGCTTTTTCCGCACCACACCCAAAAACGGGATATTCAGCGAAGATTCCATTTGTCTGGAAGTTTCCACTCGATTGGAGAAAAGATAGGCAATCAGCGCCCACGCCAGGCCCACAATGGCTCCCAGGACCGCTCCCAGAATCATCCACTTTATCGTCGAAACGGCCATACTGGAAATCGTATATCCCTGCGCCGGCACGGGCTCTACCAGCTCAAACAATTGCAGCTTTAACTCTTCAATCCGATTTTCATTTTCTTGAATTTGGATTAGGTGATTCTCTTGTTCGCTTGCCAGCTCCCCATAAACGCTTGCCTTTGTTGTTTTAGAAAGTATCATCAGAGAGTGCTCATAGGAAGCATCCGAAATGGTGGAGCAACTACTTTCCAAAAAAGCAAGTGCTGCGTCGGCAAGGGCTTCCACAGATGCTGCACTCTCTCCATATGCTTGCAGTTTCAAAAGGCCCCCATCTTTGCTGGAAAGTGTCACCACTTCACGCAGAAACTGATCTGTCGCGTCCTCATATGGCTGGCCGACCAGTGCGGTTTTTAGATCGCTGCAATCCCAATAAACGAGATATTGGTTCTGAATTTTAGAGACACGGAACTCTGGGTCCGTTCCCACCAGAATCGTCTGGGCTTGTAATGCCTCCGTCGGTACATCTGTGATGGCAATGGTGATGGATGTTATATACATGTCATACGGGTCTAATTTCAGCCGCAAGCTACTCTCATCATACGTCTGTTGGCTTTCCAATTTACGCTCCAGCATATCTAGCTGGGTCTCCAATGTTGCCTTTTCCGTAGTATATTGCTCTAGCGCCTCTTTATAGCGCATCTCAATCTGCTCGGGTGTATTCTCCTCTAATTCAGATGCTTGGATCTGTCTATACGCTTGGGTGATGCCCAGAATCAGTGCAAACACCACACACAGCACTAGCATGCGTTTACCGCGGCGGACTGCAATTGCCAACAGTTCCTTTAATGTAACCGTATCTCTCATCTATATACCTCTATTATAGTAAGAACCATCACATTTTCAGGCGTCTTTCATAGGAAATATGCCCAGTAGGTCCTACAAATTATTTTGAAAATTTATATAAAGTTATCGCCCAAATCGTCCCGTAAAATCTGTGGATGCTACGTCCTGCAAAGGAAGCTTTACAGGCATTCCTGTCGCAGCAGATTGGTACATCGCCAAAATCATCTCCAACGCCCTACGGCCTGCATATGCATCAATATAAGGGGTACGATCGTTGCAGATTGCGTCTATCATATCCGAATACACCAGGGTATGCCCATTGCCATATACATTACTGGTGGCCTCCTGCATTCCTTGCATTCCCTCATCTTCCGGACGAGTATCTGCAAAATTCCACACATCAATGTTGTTGGTAGAAGTTCCGCCAATTTTTACTGTGCCAGTCTCACCAAAAAGATACAGTGTCTCTTCCAAATTCTTGGGGTAGACATTGGTGGTACCCTCAATCGTACCGATGGCGCCATTGGCAAACTTCACCACGGCCATGCCCACATCCTCACACTCCAAATAATCATGGAACTGCTGCGCGGTCTGTGCATAAACTTCTACAACCTCATCGCCCATCATCCAGCGAAGAAGATCCACACCGTGGATGCACTGGTTCATCATGCAGCCACCATCCTGCGTCCAAGTACCGCGCCAAGGCGCCTGGTCATAATATCCACGGTTACGGTTCCAGCGCACATGGATCGAGCCGTGGGACAATCTTCCAAATCGACCGGATTCCAATGCTTTTCTTGTGGCTTGCACCGCGGGATTGAATCGATTCTGATGGCACGCGCAAACTTTCACATGATGCTTTTCCGCGGCTGCAACAATGGCATCTGCATCCGCCATGGACATGGCCATAGGCTTTTCAATAATGACATGAACGCCATGTTCGATGCAGTAAAGGGCAATTTCTGCATGGAGACCGCTTTCTGTTGCAATACCCACCAGCACAGGCTTCTCCGTTTGGATCATTTCCTTATAATCCGTATATCTATGAATTTTGGTATCCTGTTCCAGTCCATGCTTGGCCAATAAGTTTTCCATTGCGTCGCACTGTGTATCACACACTGCCACAAAGTTCAAATTGTTATTTAAAACCGCTTTGACATGATTTGTAGCAATACGTCCGCATCCAATCAATGCATAATTCATGGATCATTCTCGCTCCTTTAAATCAGCATAGCCAATTCGTGTATCATCCGGCATGAGTACAGCAGTGCAGGACAGAAAGTATCTTCCCAACCGGTTTGTAGTAGTCACACATTGCACAAACCACCCATTTTCTATTGGGATTTGCAGGTTCTGGTCCTCTGGCAAATTGTTTCCCATGCTGCCCACGTCTGTGACCATCATGTCTTGGCAATTTCTTGGACCGTTATCCTTCCATCTATTGATCTTCTTCCACTCGCCGCCATACCTGTCAAATGGTTCATCCGACAGCCAGCCCATAAAACTGAATATTTTCATCACCTAGAGTCAGATAGAAGCATATAGGCTGAGCAATTTCTTCTCTTCCACACTCCAGTTAAATTCCTCTTCTACTGCTCGTCTGCTGTTTTGTCCCATCTGTTTGGCTTCCTCGGGATGGTCCAGCAAATAACGAATTGCTGATGCAATCTCATCGGTATTGGTAGGATCAACACATATTCCGCAGTAATAGCGATCAACAAATTCCTTCCAACGCACAAAGTCTGTGCAAATCACTGGCAATCCAGCCATCATTTCTTCATAGATTTTGGTATTGCCCATGGTACCATTGTGCCAATCACTATTACGCCCCGGTCGAGCCAACGCAACGCCTATAAAGCTGTCCTGCATTTTTTTCAGAACCATATCGTGCGAAATCCGTCCCATATAATCCACCTGTTTCCATCCAGGCATGGCACGCAACGACTCCAGATAGGAAGCATCTCCCGAACCACACAGGACATACCGACAATCGGGCGTTTGTTCCAGTGCTTTCAAAATCTCCCCATGCATCCATGTATCTGTAATTCCGCCGCCAAAGAAAATGGACTTCTTGGTAAAGGTAGGCGGTGTAAACATCTCCAGCATAATGGGATAATTGGTGACCATCACAGTATTGGGATTAAATTTGGAAAAATACTGGACGATATTGGGAGAGACTGTGACAATGGCAGTCATTTTTTTACACACAGAGGCCTCATATCTGCTATAGCAGCGAAAGATGAGACTGCGTAAAAACATTGGCAACCAGGTTTTTTCAAAAATTGCTTCTGCAGTAAATTCATGACTGTCAAAAATGACTTTTTTCCCTTTTTTGATCAGCTTCAACCCATACGGAAGCAATTCCGGATCATGCAGATGGTATATATCTGCATCTACAGAATATGCTGCCTCGTAAACTTTACGGGCAAATGAGGTCATGCGCGCAATGCGCCCCCCACTGGGATAACCAACACCAACAATGTGAACTCCTTGGCTCTCTCCCGAATCTCCCCGCTGTACCAAATAAACGTGATATCCTGCTTGGGCTAGAGATACACACTCCTTTTGAAAAATCCGCACATCGCCAGGCGCATGGGCGCTTGTCATATGGCAAACCTTAGTCATGCAGGAACTCCTTTATTTTGGCGACAATTTTCTCCGAAGCATGTCCATCACCAAAGGGCTGATACGCTGGATCAAAGACCACCTTTATAGAAAGTTTCTCCAAAATATCTTTCTGGTCGGGCAATGCCAGTTGGTTGCATTGATTTACCATGGTTTCCGGCCAACCTACGTGGTTAAAAATCGTTACGCAGGGCTTTTGCGCAAAAAAGGCTTCCCGTTGAACACCGCCAGAGTCCGTGACAATCTTCTCGGCATGGCTGGTCAAGTAGATCGACGTCTGATAACCTACCGGCTGAACCAGACGAATATTGGAATACTGGTGGGCCGCACACAACCGCTCCGCCCGATCATGGTTGCGAGGATGCACCGGATAAATGACCGGGAACTCCAACTGTTCCATTGCATCAAAGATATTACGCAGTTTTTCGTCCGTGTCGGTATTCTCCTGCCGGTGGCACGTCAGATAATAATAACGTTCTGGCAGCATGACCGGATTCCCTTGAAAATCCACCAGTTCTTTTGTCACTGAAGCATCCGCTTTGCTTGCATAGTATACGAATGCATCGTACATAGGATCTCCCACCAGATGAACGGAATCGGAAAAACCTTCCTTTTTCAGAAAATCCACGCCTGAAGCCGTACACACCAGATGCAAACTGGATACATGATCTGTCACAATCCGGTTGATTTCTTCGGGATTATGCAAGGTTCCCAACCGGTTGCCGGCCTCCACATGACAAACGGGAATGTGCAGTTTTACCGCAGCCAGAGCTGCTGCCATGGTAGAATTGGTATCGCCAAATACCAGCAGCATGTCCGGCTTTTCATGGAGTAAGACCTCTTCGATCTTCATCATCATTTGTCCCGTCATTTTGCCATGTGAACCGCCAAAAATTCCCAAATTATAATCCGGTTTGGGGATTTCCATTTCCTCAAAAAAGACATCTGACATGTTGTGGTCATAGTGCTGTCCCGTATGAATCAGAACTTCCTGAAAAGCCTGACGCAATACTCTAGAGACCATCGCCAGTTTGATAAATTGCGGTCTAGCTCCCACAACCGTGCAAATTTTTTTCATTTACAGCACCTCAACATTGGCAGCAACGTTCAGATCCTTGGTCACATTTTTGCAGTCGAAGACCGGCACGCCAGAATCGATGACCATTTGATATGCTACATTGCTATGAGCTGTGGTAATCATCACCAGATCATAGGTCCGGACAGTTTCCGGTGTCAGCGCCGCAATGCACGCATGCCATTGGCCCTCTTCCTTATATTTCGGTACAAATGGGTCATAATAGTCCACCAAAGCGCCCGTCTTTTGCAGCTCATTAATGACACGGATGGCCGGACTCTCTCGATAATCATCAATATCCTGTTTATAGGCTACGCCCAGCACCAGCACGCGGGAACCGTTCAGCGCCTTTTGATATCGGTTGAGGATCTTGCCTGCACGTTCTACCGTATACTCTGGCATCCGGTCATTAATCATCATTGACGCTTCGATCATCGAGGTATGGAAGCCATATTCTCTGGCCTTCCAGCTAAGGTAATAGGGGTCCAGCGGGATGCAGTGGCCACCCAAACCAGGACCAGGATAAAACGCCTGGAAGCCATAGGGCTTTGTCTTAGCGGCATCAATCACTTCCCATACATTGATGCCCATACGATTGCAGAGGATAGCCATTTCATTAATCAGACCAATGTTGATATTGCGGTAAGTGTTTTCCAGGATCTTCTCCATCTCAGCCACCGCAGGCGAGGAAACCGTATGGACTTCGCCTTCCAACACAGCAGAATAAACCGCAGCAATCACTTCACGGGCATCGTCGCCGATGGCGCCAACCACCTTGGGTGTATTTTTAGTTTTATATACTAGGTTGCCCGGGTCCACTCGCTCTGGAGAAAAGCCTAGATAGAAATCCTCTCCGCACTTGAGGCCACTTCCCTCTTCCAGCAGAGGCCGTACCAGTTCTTCAGTGGTACCTGGATAGGTAGTCGATTCCAAAACCACCATGGTGCCAGGCTTTAAATGCTTTGCAATGGCAATGGTGGAATTTCGGACATAGCTGATATCCGGCTGCTGGTGCTTGTCCAAGGGTGTCGGTACACAAATCGCAATAAAATCCACATCTTTTACAAAAGAAAAGTCGGAAGTAGCCCGCAGCTTACCGGTAGATACCAGTTCCTGCAAATCGGCATCCACTACGTCGCCAATGTAATTATGGCCACTGTTAACCAAGTCCACCTTTTCCTGCTGCACGTCAAATCCGATTGTGGTAAATCCTGCTTTTGCCTTGTCTACAGCCAGAGGAAGGCCAACATAGCCCAGTCCCACAACGCCACAAATCAATTCTCCGTTTTTAATCTTATGCAAAAGGCTCTCTTTCAAGCTCATTGTTATCAACCTACCCATCTTAAATTTATCGCATTCCACCGTCAATGCGCACTACTTGTCCTGTAATATATGCAGACCGCTCCGAAGCCAAAAATGCAATCAACTCTGCAACCTCAGAGGCCTTGCCCAAACGTTGTATGGCAACTGGCCCCTGCAATTCTGCCAACTGTACCGATGTCAGATCTTTCGTCATGTCTGTTTCAATAACACCTGGTGCGACTGCATTCACGCGGATATTTTTGGGTGCCAATTCCACCGCCATCGTCTTTGTCGCTGCAATCAAGGCGGCTTTGGCTGCTGCATAGGCAACTTGACCCGCATTTCCCTTCAAACCGATAAATGACGCAACATTTACCACACTGCCGCCGCCACTACGTGCCATTAGCTTGGTAACCATTTGCGAAATTACCATCTGTGCTATGAAATCCACTTCCATGACATGTCGAAACGCCGCAGTAGATGTCATATGGAACAGGGCATTATGTGTAATGCCTGCTACATTGGCTAAAATATCTACCTGCTGTTTTGTCGCCATGATTTGTTTGATCGCCGCTTTAATCGCGTTTTCATCTTCCAAATCAAAATAGAGCGGCTGTATCCACACGCCATATTGTTCCTGCAATTGCTGTATTTCTTGCTCAAATTCACTATTCGGGGTTCTGACGCATGCCCACACGTTTGCTCCATGGGAGGCAAAGCATCGGACTGTTTCTTTGCCAATTCCCCGATTTGCGCCGGTCACTATGGCATTTTTACCTTTTAGCATTGACATCTCTCCAATTATCATACTATGAGATGCTAAAACCTCATTTTATTTTATTACCATCCACCATCAACACAAATGGCTTGGCCACTCACATAAACAACCAATCACTGGCTAGAAACATTACTGCCCTGGAAATCTTCTCCGGTTGGGCCATATATTTCTGGCAATGGGAGAAATGGCTTCTGCAATCACGTTCGGTGGTATCTATTGCGCCAGCATTGTGGTATCTGTAGTACCCAACACCGTGCCAGCGTCTTCTCTCTACGACTGCTTCTTTATACCGCCTCAATTTGCCGAGACAGCGTTCGAACCAAATCATAGCCATCCCACACGATTCCGATGTCCAGGGCCTTGCCCACCGGTACAACCCGGTCAATACCACGCAGGCAGTGTTCTATGATAAAACGTCGGATTTCTTCGGCATCCAATCCAAAATAGGTGAGCGTCTGATACTTCTCGGTCACAATCTGCTCCAGTTCACTCCAAGCCTGTAGCATATATTCATAGAAGTATCCGCCCTTGCCACGCAGCTCCGTCACATCTTCTGGCAGTGACGAAAGTTCTACACCATATAGAATATTTTCCCGTTTCCATACGTCACATACGGCATCGCGGCAAAGAATATCGCTTAGGAGTTGGGTATACTTATCCACACTGACGGCATCCTGCAAACTATACTGCCGCTTTGCCACCTGGAATACCGCATCCCAGAAACGCGTCCGCCCATTCTGGCTGTCCTCCGTCCATACCACCAACTGTGGACTGGAACACGCATTTTGATCCATTAGATAAGTATCGTTGTAGAATTGTTCAGCCAGGGATTCTATTGTCTGTTCCTCAGCCTGTTCGATAGCCTTTGGATTTAGCAAACACAGAGAGTATCGGTCAGCAAAGCACACATCTACACAACGTGGACTGCTGGGCAAAGCTTTTAGGGACGCCACTGTGCTGTCACCACCCCAAATAATCCGGGCATCTGCCTGACGACTCCAATGCGCTGTGATTTCATCGCTGGCAGGGTAACGCACCATAGCGGTCCGTGCTGCAATCTCCGGATACTGCGGCAGCAACGCCGCAATCTCCCTGCACACTATGTCTACCTGCGGAAACTGCTTGCTGGGTAGCCGTACCAGATTAGAGCAACCTGCCAACAATCCAAACGCATAGCTAAACACAAAATTGATTGGCACATTGCCTGGCGCAATATGCAAACACAGTCCCCGTCCCAGCCGCACCAGGGCATCGGGATACATGGTTTCCATGGACTGTAGATTGGCCTTGCGACACCAGAACCCAAATGCTGTAATATCTGCATAGCGTCTTGCTTCTGGCAACCGCAGCAGGTTCTTGGATAGATGGGCCAGGAACGCTATGGCCTCCTCGGAAAACGGCCGAAGAGGTGTCCGTGACACCACCTCTGAGCCGACTACAAACTTAACGTCGTTCATATGTATCACTGCACCCCCGAATTTCTGCCCCTTTGATGCGGCCATAAATTTTAAAATATTTGCCCAACCGTCCACAGGGACAATCGTCCACACCCAGAATCTCACCTTCGTCTTCTGTCAAAAGAATGTGTCCCGGATAGCTGGTCGGTAATACCGAGCGGCACTCGATCAATCCACGTCCTGTTTTCTTTTCTGAAAAATCCACTGCATCTCGAATGATAACATCAGAGAAAATAGAAGCATGCAGATGCCCATGGGGGCATTCCATAAAAATAGAGCCAGTCTGCTCTACCATGCCATAATAGTTCAGCACTGTGTCTACGCCGCAAGCGGCCTGGGCCTGCTGCCGAAATACTTCCGCACTTACGGCTTGGTCTGTGAGTTTTTTCCAGCCGCCACCATGAATTATGATACCATCCATCTGTATTGGGCTTCCCATAGCCAACAAAGGCTGGACAAAATACTGCCAGATCATGAAGGTAAATCCAAACAGCATAATTTTTTCTCCGGCATGTTTTTGGAGAAACGCCTCAATAACAGGCAGATTCAGCTCCATGTTTTCATCCAGTGCATAGGTCATATCTCGCCCCAGCATGGAAAAGCCTAGAATCCCTGCACCACGAGCCGAGAACATCCGCCGATCTTTGAGCACAGCACAAGAGTCGATCACCAGCATGGGCAGCCGTTTCTTCCCCAAAAAATCCGTAACGATTTTATTGAGTGCCTTGGTCTGTCTGGCAGACGTCTCCCGGTCCAAACAGATTTTGGACACACGCTGACCGGTAGTGCCTGAGGATGTCATGGTTTTGGCCACCGTATCCGCAGCAACAGAACGGAGGTCAAATTCTTTAAACATCCGTACTGGCAACGCCGGTGTCTCCTCTTGCAATACCCGGCACAAGCGGTCATAGGGCCGGCAGCACTCTCGATGGTGCGTAGAGAGTTCTCGCATCCACTGTGCATAACGCCGTTCCTTTTCCTCTTGTGACAATCCGAACGGCTCCAGATTGAATATTTCTTCGTAGTTCAACACGTTATTTCAACTCCGAATACAGAACTTTTCCCGATTCATTGTGGGGAATTTCTGCAATATGAATTGCGGTAAAGGCAGCGGCATGGATGCCCAGCTTCTCCGATAAAAAGCGAACCACACCCTCTGTATGGTCAGAAGTTGTATAGATCCGCATATGATCGTCTTCACCTACACAGGCAGCTTCATAGCCTGCTTGAGCCAGTAGCTGCTCCACTTCCATCAGATTAACCCGGTTTCCATAGAGCTTCAAGAAACGCTTTTTGCGACCCACCACATAATAGTAACCATCTGCATCTTGTTTAGCCATGTCGCCGGTTTCCAATCGTCCATGGCGATCATCTCCTTTGGCCAGATCATCTCTATCCTCGGCATAGCCCAGCGTTACATTCGCTCCGTAATATATCAGCTCGCCCACCGTATCCGGTTCCCGAATCTCTTGACCATCCACGTCCATGATGGCAAATCGTCCACCAGGAATCGCAATACCGATACTGCCGGCTTTTTCAATGGTACGTTCTGCCGGTACATAGCTCATACGGGCTGTGGCTTCCGTAGCACCATACATGACCACCAACCGCTTGCCCTTCTCCTGCAAACCTGTGGCAAATTTTTCATGCAGCGTCTTTCCCAAGGCACCGCCTGCTTGAATCACATAGCGCAGATCGGGCAGGTCCATGCGCAAAAAGCGTAGACGATCCAGCATCTGGAACGTATAAGGAACGCCACCGAAATTGGTCACCTTCTCTTCTTTTACCATAGTCCAGAACGACTTGTCAAAAATTGTATGCTGTGTGAGAACCACCGACGCGCCAGTATACAGATGCGTCTGGATAATGGACAACCCAAATGTATAGTTAAACGGAAGCGTAGTGATTGCCCGTTCTGAGCCATTGATGGCAAGGTATTCGACAATGGATTTCGTATTTTCCTCGATGTTACGGTAGGTTTGACGGACAAACTTCGGGCTTCCGGTGCTACCAGATGTGGTCAGCAACAACGCCAGCTCCTCATCCATCGGTGGTGTGGGCTCATTGGTCTGATACAGCCGATATTCCTTGCAAGAAAAGACCTCTTGTCCATGGTGATTGGCAAATTCACTGGGGCACCAAAGATATGCCGGACGATAAACATCGTAAAGGTGCTCAAACAGTTCCATATCGATGGAACTGCTCAGCATGATGGGAACAATGCGTTTCTGCAAAAATCCCACATAACCAGCCACAGCCGCCACTTGATTACTGCAAACACAAAATACCAGGGAGCGAGATGGGATCTGGCAGACAATGTCCTTGGCTAGAGCATCCAGCTCTTGATAGGATATGTGCATCGACTCGGAAAGCAGCGCACAGCGTTCACCGTATTCTCCAATGGTATCCAGAAAAAAGCGCTCCATAGTATCCTTCCTTTCTGCGGATTATTACAGTTCTACTTCGTACTTTTTGAGAATCTCTTTCCCCTTTGCGTAGGAAGACAGATCAATAATGTCGTCCGTGTCCAACATGATGTCAAAAGCATCCTCCAGTTCCGCCACAAGCTGCATATGACCCACGGAATCCCAGCTAGCCACTGCCTGATACTCCAGACCAGCCAGCTCAGCCTCTTCTACCTGTAGCGCATTGAGAAAAGCGTTATTGTATTTTTCCAGATTCGTCATGATCGTTGATCTCCTTTTCACATTTCATTTTGTTTCTACTAAAGTCACTTGGTCAGAGTGATACATATACTGTGTACCACAACTGGCACACTGGGCATGTGAGCCCTCAAATGAGAGTTTATTGCCGCATTTGCATACATAGCCTTGAATTTGCGCCGGGTTGCCATACACTACAGCATAATCCGGCACATCCTTGGTCACCACGGCGCCTGCACCAACAAAGGCGTATTTTCCGATGTTATGTCCGCAGACAATAGTCGCATTGGCGCCAATGCTGGCCCCTTCCTTCACCACAGTTTGGCGGTATTCGTTCTTTCGCTCTACAAAGGCCCGCGGATTAATAACATTGGTAAATACACAGGAAGGCCCTAAAAACACACCATCCTCACAAACAACGCCCGTATAAACAGAAACATTGTTTTGGATCTTGCAACCATTTCCCAGAACAACACCCGGAGAAATGACAACATTTTGTCCAATGTTGCAGTTTGTACCAATGGTACAGTTGTTCATAATATGCGAAAAATGCCAAATCTTTGTACCAGCTCCAATGGTACAGCCTTCGTCTACATAGCTAGACTCATGGACAAAATAATTTTGCTCCATCAGAACACCTCCAGAACCGTGTCAATCACATGTTTTTGATCTGCTTCGCTCAGATAGGGGTGCATGGGCAATGAAAACGTTCTGGCACAGTAATCTATCGCATTGACAAACTGTTCACCATAGCAGGGCTCCTGCTGGAAAACCGGCAATGCGTGCTGTGGTGTAGGATAATAGATCATGTTAGGAATCTGGTTGCTGCTCAAATGTGCCACAATCCGATCTCTTTGAGCAGTATCCGCTGCCAACAGCGCATACTGCGCCCAGATGCTCATACACTGCTCCGACACATGCGGTGTTGTCAACTTACCGGTAAATGCCTGCGAATACCGATTGGCTACCTCTTGACGGGCTAATGTCTCATATTCTGCCAGCGCTTTTAGCTTCGACAGAAGAATCGCCGCCTGCATAGCATCCAAACGAGAATTGATGCCCACACGAACATTGTCATATTTGCCACCAGGTCCCTTACCATGGACGCAGATGGAGCGCATCACATCGGCCAACTCGTCATCATCGGTAAAGATGGCACCGCCGTCTCCATAGCATCCCAGCGGCTTGGCGGGGAAAAAGGATGTTGTGGCAATCTGACCAAAAGCACAGCATTTTTTACCGTGATAAACTGCACCAAAGCTCTGTGCCGCATCTTCAATTAATACGAGGCTATATCGTTCACAGATTGCAGCAATGGCATCATAGTCACAGGGATTACCTAAAATATCCACTGCAACAACCGCTTTGGGCGACAATTTTCCTTCCGCCAGCACTGCTTGAATCTGCCGTTCCAGACTTTCCGGACAGAGGCAATACGTATCCCGTGTAATATCACAGAACACTGGTGTCGCACCAAACATTTTGGCCGGCTCCGTGGAAGAAATAAACGTCATGTCGGGACAGAAAACTGCGTCTCCGACTCCCACACCAGCCACCATATACGCTATCTGCAAGGCATCGGTACCGTTGGCACAGGTAATACAATGCTTCCGTCCCACAAAGTTTGCCAATTTTTCTTCCAGTTCTTTGACATAGGGACCGCCAATAAATACACCTGTATCCAGTACCGATTGGATATTCTGGTCAATCTCTGTTTTCAGCGCACTGTATTGCGCCTTCAAATCTATAAATTGCATTTATTTCACTTCTTTCCCGGTAAAAATGGTCTTGCAGGATAGCCAACCACCGTCTGTCCCGCATCAACATTGCGTGTGACAATGGAACCCATGCCAACCGTGGCACCATCGCCGATGTGCGTTTGTTCCCGTGCTGTTGCGTGGCTCAGATAGCATCCCTGGCCAATCTGCGTACTTCCACCTAATACGCATTGCATGGTTAATGTCGAACCTCGTCCGACTCTGCAATTATGAGCAATTACCGTCTTATTATCCAGTGCACACCAAGCTTCGACGACGGTATCATCAATGGTACCCCGGTCGATTACCGTACCTTTGGCCACATAGACATGATCCCCAATCTGAACGCCACCGTGATGCTTGATATAGGTTTTTTCGTGGTGCTCATTTTCTGTAAAGGCCAAGCTGGTATGACCGATGATCACGCCAGATTGAATTTCACAATAAGCGCCAATAGAAACACGGTTAATAATGGTCACATTGTTCCAGATTACCGTATGGTCACCAATGGTAATATCACCATCCAACGTGCAGTTATGTCCAATTCGCACATCTTTTCCCAGCTTTACCTTGGGACCGATATACGTAAACTGGCCGATGGCAGGACGCTCTTCTGGTTCATCGTAAAAATGTTCAATCATAGCAAAAAAGGCCCGTTTGGACTCCTTGGTTTGAATGACATTTGAAATTGTATCAACACTCACGTTCTCCGAAGCAATGACCAGTGCAATCTGGGACAAGTCCATGTTCTCCGGAATGCTTTCCTGCTTTTTAATCCAGGTAAACGTTCCCATCCGATAGTTGCCAAGCGAAGAAAAACCGTTCAACTCACAAGCAGAATCACCTTGGAACGTATAGGAAATCTGTTCCGCATCCAAAAAGGAAAGAATATCGGCAATTGTAATCATTAGCCGCATACCTCATTTCTCTGTATAATATTCTCCAAATCCGTAATGTTATCTTGTAGCTGGTCATACCGCTGCGGAAGCGCAGACAAAAGGAAATGCTTCACTGTTGTATGGATTGCTTCCTCGGATTCTTGATACCAAAACGCATGTGTCAAAATATGCAATCTGTCATACGTTCCAGATTGGATAATATCCTGCACCGGCTCACGCCAACGGCGTCTGCTATCGGAAAGATATTTAAAATCGTGGAAAAAGGTTTTTCCATAGGAATTGACCATCTCTGGAATTTGCAGCTCCGCTTCCAGTGTAGCCTTGGAAGGGCGATGCATCGACACGCAGGAAACTGGTGTACCCAAAATTTCAGAAAGGATCGCTTTTTCCTCTACAATGTGTTGCACAGTATCCGCCACTGTAATTTCTGCATAGGATTTTTCATCAAAGTGCAAGCCTATTTCATGGCCAAGTCGCTGTATTTCCCGAAGGATCTTTAAATTTTTCGCCGATGCGACATTATAAAAGTCACTGGTCAGCAAAACAAAATAGGTACTTTGGACACCCAGTGAGGCCTCCAGTTGTGCCAGCTCCAAGGATTTCTCTATACTATAATCAATATCATGGCGCAAGATAACACAGCGGTCATGCTGTTGCCAGTTATGATAGGTGCAAAATGCATAGTTGCCCTGCTGTAGTAGACCTATTAACATTTGATAGGCTTTATATGTGAATTCCATCTAGACATTATCTCCCTTAATGATTGTCAGCAGTTTCTCTGTCAAATGCTTAAAATCAAATTCCTGTGCAGCTTCTTTGGCAGCATTACACATTTTTTGCCGTTCATGGGCATTCATCATTTGTATTGTCTCAATGGCAGTGGGAATTTCCTCCACATCTGCGATACAAATCCCCGCTTGAAATTGCTGAACTGGGTTATACTTACATACCAAGTCCATAATAATCGGACGCTCAGCAGCAAAGCAGTCAAACATTTTATTGGGGCTGATCCCAAAACGAAATAGACTGTTTCCTTTATTTCCACCGTGTATGAGATTGATATCCGCTTGACTGACAATAAAGGGAATATACTTTTTGTCCACACGTCCTTTGAATCGGACATTCGAAATCTGTTCATGGGAAACACGTTGTTCCAGGAGCTTCCGTTCGTTTCCATCTCCCCAAATCAAAAAGCGTACATTCTGATTCTGTACCTGTTTTGCAGCATCCAGCAACCGTCCAAGATTGTTCACCTGGCGAATGGAGCCGGTATAAACCACCTTAAATATGTCTGGATTTTTTATATCCGCATCGTCAATTTGGTAATGCTCCCGATTGTATTCAAACAGTTCTAAATCTACGCCGTTATTGATATAGTGCACCTTTGTGCACGGAATTTCCGCTTCCCATCCCTGTTCAATAATGTAGTCGTACGCACCTTCCATGGTAAAGACAACGGCATCTGCCTCTTTATAGATCCATTTCTCCAGTCGGCGCAGGGCAATTACGGCTGGATTTTTCGGTCCGGCAATGCCATAAGCCACCAGAGATTCCGGCCAAAGATCACTAATTTCCACAACCGCCCGGATTCCGTATTGTCTTGCCAGTTGAATGCCGCACTTTGCTGCCTGCAATGTCATGGATGACGTTAGCAACGCATCCGGCTTGGCAAACTGTCTAACCACTTTTTTTAATCGCCGTGGAAATTCCAACATATTCAAAATCCGTTGAATGCCATTGCCCTCGTAAGTGCGACAGCGCACATAGACATAGTGCACACCGTCCACGGTTTCTTCTCGGTACAGCCGTCCATCTTCAATGAGGTTCTGGTCGGAATTATGCACGGAACTGGCACAAAATATCGTGACGGTATGCCCCATGGCCATCAACTGTTTTGCAAAGTTTGTTGTTCTTGCCAAGGGATAATACTGCGGTGGGACCGCATAGTGATTGATCAGCCAAACATTCAAAAATATTACTCCTTTTCCCCATAGATCGGCGTAAGCCAATGGTGATAGGCCAGCAAACATCCCGTAACACAATCCAGATACAGCCGATGGATCTGATTGGTAATTTCCCCTTCCTGCGTACCAATCACATGGCGATCCACTGAATAAATGGGGGTAATTTCCATGGCCGAACCACATAGAAATGCTTCATCACAAAGATACAGCTCTGTACGATCCATCGCCCGCTCTTCCACCGGCAGCCCAAGTACATCCTTGGCCAACTGCAAAATTGTATCTCTGGTAATGCTTTCTAACACACTATCCGTCAACCGCGGTGTCACAAGCACGCCGTCACGTACGGCAAACAGGCACGAACCAGGGCCTTCTGATAGGATACCTTCCCGATTGAGAAAAATCGTGGTGTCGTACCCATTCCGCAGCGCTTCCCGCTGTCCCATACGGCTGTTGATATAATTGGCGCCGCATTTAATGCGGGGTGACAATACTGTATCATGGATGCGTTGCCAGGAACTAATGCAACAATGCAACCCTTTTTTATTGTACTCTGCGCTGGTTTTTGCCTTGGGAATGGGCGCTACAAACATATTGACCGGGCCATCCGATCCCCAGGAGCCGAACCCGTCTACAAAAATCGTCTGTCGCACAGCAATATCTTCTCGATATTCATTAGCCCGTACTACATCGACCAAAGCCTGTCGAAGCTGCTCTTCGCTGTATATGTCCTGCAATTCCAACAATTGCACAGAGCGTTTCAGCCGTCTATAGTGTTCCGCCAAGCGAAACGCATATAGCTGCTGTTCCGCTTCATTCCAGTAGCACCGAATGCCTTCGAACACATTGGCTCCAAACTGAGAAGTCGGCGCTAAAACATTGATGGTCGCCTCTGGCAGAGGCATAATCTTTCCTCCCAGCCAGATCAGTCGTTGGTTGATATCAGTGGACATATTGCTTCTCCTCTTCTTCTTCCTCCACACGGTGTGCTAGCTCAATAATTCGCGCCTCAGATTCTTCCGCTGCCTGCTGATCGTCCAGTCCTTCCGGCCGTTCTTCATAGATAGAGCTTTTGGTAAAAACCTTTGCCACTGTGCGAATGATGATTTCTATATCCAGCAGAATCCCTTTCTGGGGCAATAAGTCGATGTACCGATTGTCATAGTTAACTTTTTCATCCCAGGGCAGCTCATTACGTCCGCTGACCTGCGCCAAGCCCGTAATGCCCGGAAGCACTTGAAAGCGCTTCTTATACCGAGCATTCAACGTCTCATAGTCTCCCAACTCATAACTCACGCAAGGTCTGGGGCCTACCAAAGCCATTTCCCCCCGCACAACATTCAACAACTGCGGCAGTTCGTCCAAGCTGGTATTGCGCAAAAAGCGTCCCACTTTGGTAACACGGGGGTCGTTCTCATAGTTAAACAGTCCCGACCCCATTGTTTCCGCATTGACAACCATAGAGCGGAACTTATACATATAAAAGATTTTTCCATCTTTTGTCCGCCGTGCTTGCCGGAAAAATACCGGGCCGCGGGAATCTACTTTGACAGCTATGGCGATAATTACAAAGACAGGCAGCAAGATCAGCAATGCCACCGCCGAAAGGATGGTATCTAAAATTCTTTTGATGGTAATATACAAACGGCTTTCTCACTCCTACTATGGTCACACAGTTTCTAAAGCCGCAAGCGTTTAGAAGCAATATGTGTGGAATAAATCATCGAAACACTCCGCCCGCTTTATCACGCGTGGCGCCTGCTCCCCATGGCATTCCAGGACCGCAAAGTTAGGCAGAATAAATGGCGGTTTCAGCACAACAGAGTATGAGCCAACGTTGCCAAAGGCCACATAATCTCCTTCTTGAAGCTGCCCCGTATAGTGGCGGTATAGATAATCCGACTCTATGCACGTAAACCCGCCGAAATCCAAATCCGTATACACAGGCCCATCCTGTGTGGCAGACAGAATCTCTATGGGCGGATTCTTTTTATTAAGCGTCGGATTGATATTGTAAATGCTGCCCAATAGGGTAGCAATGTTTTTCTCCTGTACTTGTTTGATGCTCAAGACCTTGGAAACAAAATACATCACATCGCCAGATAAGGCGCTTCCCGGCTCAATGAGCAGTCTAGGGGAATGCGCACGGTTCTGGTAATATTGCTGGAACGGCGCCGCCGTTACCTGGGCGTATTCCTCAAAGGAAGGAATGCGGTCCTGGAATTGCGATTTCAGGCTTTCCGCCATATTTCCATATAAGCCGCCACCTAAATCCACATATTCCAATTGATCTGCCAAATCATACTTTTCGAGCAGTTCCAGCATCCCCGTAACACGCGCGCTCCATGTTTCCAGTTTTCTGGAAGCAAAATGGCAGTGCAACCCCTTCAATCTCACATTGGGCGTACTTTGGAAGAAAGATAAAATCTGCTGGAACTCCTCTGAGGCAGCATCCAATCCAAAACGCGAAAGCACCCCGTCTCCCACAGGAAAATTACAGCGCAGTCCCAGGGCCAACTCTTGGTTTGGGTTTTCCTTGAGCCAAGTGCGCACCGCACGGATCTCTCGCATAGAGTCCAGATTGACATTGCCGCCACCCTGCGCAATCTCCACGATAGAGCCAATGCTCTTGCACGGTCCGTTATACACAACCATCTGTGCAGAAATACCCAGCCGTTTCGTAATTTCATATTCCATATCGGACACAACCTCTGCATATCCACCCAACTGGTGGACGATCTGGCACAGTCTAGGAATATAGTTGGTCTTATAGGAATACGCAATATGGGTGTTGGGGTAAAAGTAACGGAACGCACTCAGTAAATCTTGAAAGTTTTTTTGAAACTGCTCTGTATCCAGAACATAAAACGCATCTCCGTATTGTTCGGCCAGCGCCTTAACGGCATCATACTGCAACTGCATGTTTTCACTCCATTCATTGGGTGACGATTTTTTTAACCGTCTCACATAATTTCCGGTGCTGCTCCTTCAATGACAACTCACCAGCTTGGGCATATTGTTCTTCATACTGCCGGATGCGAGCAATTCCATCTTGAAAAATCGGCTCCACATCCGTCAAAGGTGCCATTTGACTGGCATCGAAGAAGCTCCTGGACAGTATCACCATATGGGAACCTAAGCGAACATGTTCAGCCAATATCAGTTCAGCCGGCAGCTTTCCTTCTCCAATTCTGCCCACACCGCCAAAACCATAGCGTACGCCCGCCTTCTTCAGCTTGGCGCAAATCGTCTCCACCGTTCCATCGGCCAGCAACTCAAACATAAATTTCTTATGATAGCTCAGATGCAGGTCATTCAAACCAATGTAGATGACATCCGCTTGATTCTGTTGGAGTACCTCATCCAGACATTCCACCGCCTCTTTGGTCTCCAGCAATAAAAACGTTTCGCAGCAGCCATGGACCATTTGCACAAATCGGTCCACTTCCTCTTTCTTTTTCCACATAGGCAGCATGATTGCGTCGGCTCCATGCTGGATCGCCGATTCAATCTCCTGTGCGGTACCTTCATACATGGGATTGATACGGACCAGAATTTTGGCATCGGGTACGCCTCTGCGCACGTCTGCAAGATCTTGAAACGTATGATGTAACTTGACGCTGTTCATACCCTTCTGGCGCTCTTCTTTCCCGTTTACTTCCATGTCAATGAATAGATAGGTCACTCCTGCTGTATGCGCCGCTTTCGCAATATCGACCCGATTGGTTATATAGAGAAATGCCAGCATATGCCTTGTCTCCTGTTATTCTCAGTCAATAATTTGTTTCAGTGCCCGGAACAGTTCCTCGCGATTTGTATGAGAATGCATATGATCCTCCAAATCACACAGTGTCGCAGTCATATCCATCTGTGTTTCGCCATGCTGCCGTAGGACAAAAATCTGACTATGACTGGTCTGGTCAACCGTTTCACTGTCCAATGCAATTTCCTCAAACAATTTTTCTCCTGGCCGCAGCCCAATGATCTTGATGGGAATATCCTTCTCCGGCTCAAAACCTGCCAAACGGATCATACTGCATGCCAGATCATAGATCTTTATGGGTTTGCCCATGTCTAATACAAAGACCTCGCCGCCTTTGGCCAGCGTACCGGCGGAAAGTACCAGCGACACAGCCTCTGGAATGGTCATAAAATAGCGGCGCATCTCTTTATCTGTAACCGTTACCGGGCCACCCGCTTCAATCTGCTTGCGGAACGTCGGAACCACGGAACCGTTGGACCCCAACACATTACCAAAGCGAACTGCTGCCATCTCACAGCCACCTCGGCCATTCATGCCCTGTACCAGCAACTCAGCTATACGCTTGGTAGCACCCATAATATTGGTAGGATTGACTGCCTTATCGGTAGAAATCAGAATGAATCTCTTTACACTGTACGTTGCACAGGCATCTAACACATATTTGGTGCCAAACACATTATTTTTAATGGCCTCCATAGGATTCAATTCCATCATCGGCACGTGCTTATGAGCCGCAGCATGAAACACAATATCCGGATGGTATCGTTCCATCAGCTCCGACAAACGTCCCTGATCCCGCACAGAACCCACACAGAGTGAATAGCGATCTGCAGGATACTTCTCTTTTAGTTCTTCATTAATTGCAAATAAGCCGTTTTCATGAATATCAAAAATCACCAGATGACTGCATCCATGCTCTAACACCTGGCGGCAGATCTCCGAACCAATGGAACCCACACCGCCTGTAACCAGGACGCACTTCCCCTTTAAGAACTCATACACCGGCGCCATATTCGGCTTGACCGTATCGCGGAATAGCAGATCCTCGATGGAGATATCCCGCAGGGCTTTCCGATTGCCGCGAAAATACTCGTCAATATCATTGACATTTTGAAAGAGCTTGACAGGTAGTTTGGTGGAAGCGCAAACGCTATGGATATGATTCAATTGCTCCTCTGTTGCGGTAGGGATAGCAATGACAATCTGCTGTGCTCCGTAACGTTCACATACTTTACCAATGCTGTCTACAGGTCCTGCCACTGGAATACCGCTGATGCGACGGCCATTTTTCATGGGGTCATCATCCACCAAAGCAACAGGATAAAAGCCTTCCATAGGACTATCCTGTAAGCGGCGAATCACTACCGAGCCAGCATTGCCCGCCCCTACTACGACAGCCGGAAGACTTTTCCCCATATGAATCTCCCACTTCACATCACACCACCGGCGGAACCGGGAGATACCACGCACCGCTGTGGTAAACAAAAACACAAGAACACAATAAATCACGATCATAGAACCGGATATTGCCACTGCACCGATCAGCTTGATCACAAACAGCACCAGCGCAGATGTGCAGGCCGCTCCCATTTGACGAAATGCTTCGTCAAATCCCATATAGCTCCACAGGCTGTTATACGTCCCGCAGATAAGTCCGCCCATAACCAACGTGCCTGCCGCAACCACCGCTACGCTTGGCATATGCATCCAATACTGGGGGTATACCACACCGGCAAATCGCAATATTGCCGCCATATACACAGTCAGCACCGCCAGAATACCGTCGGCTATTACATAAAACCACTTTTGGTGCAACAACTTCATTATATTACCCCTTATTTTTTTTATATTTCGATATTTTGTATTATATAATCATCATAATAGCCTGTCAACAGGTATTGTCCAGATAAGCATACAAAGAATGCCAATCGTAACTGTAGACCTGCCTCATATTCGTCTGGTTTCTATATTGCAACGTTCTATTTGTTCCTTAAAGCCGAATCCTCTAAATCCTTCTGTCAATGCGCCTTGGTGAAAGAACACGGGCTATACTCGTGCCAGAGATGAGAAAATGCCACAGACAACCAGCGAAAAACGAACCACGGGAACCAAATTCACGAAAAAGATGAATACCATCGCCAATATTATCTATCAAAGATATGGACATCATCGCATCGCTTGATGATTAGCCCTATGACATAGGCGGGTTAACGGCTGCAAAATTGAAATCCAAATTTGACGAACATGGAAAGGCGATCCAGCAATACCTCAATGGAACGTTGATTCCGAAAGTCCTGAGCTCAAATGCGTTTGAGGAGCAGCGTAAAAGCGCTGAAGAACAGCGTATCGCTACCGAACAGTAGCGCGCAGATGAAACAGCCAGTATCATAACCCTGGCATCTGTATATGCCAGCATCGCCGCCAATGCTGTGGAATACCAGTTGCTACACAGAAAGTCGACATAATTTGAAGTCGGGAGGCAAATCCATGTCAGGCTGCTTCCTTAAAAGCACTCGGCTGATCGACAGCGCTTATGGCATATCCGTCTCTTCCATAATAGTAGAGCCGCCAAAGAATGTTGCCAGTTCCAGTGGTTATGCAATAACCGCCCGAGATGATTTGAATTTGCGCAACGTGACCATCATCACTGAGGAAAACGGTCCATCGTATACCGAGCCCATCGTCATGGACGGGATCAAGACAAAGAAGCTGGTGGAAAATGCGGAAATGGATTTTGCCGAGCTGATGTTTCAAATGTATGCGGAACCGGGCAACTCCTACGGCGATATAACCCGGTACTTTGTCAAACACTCCATCAAGGTTTATGACAAGGCTCTCCAGCGGGCGTTTATCTCCAAACTGCTGAGAAACCCCGTTTATGTCCAGGCTGATATGGACATCT
>ERZ1643251.1055-NODE-1055-length-33517-cov-7.134690_pt1 | contig 33517 bp, 55 predicted proteins | sample MGYA00579261_ERZ1643251 | MGnify/ENA primary metagenome ERZ1643251 (study PRJEB29033, sample SAMEA4952267) | chicken gut metagenome | biome: Broiler Chicken; feature: Gastrointestinal Tract; material: Caecum | place: Ireland | collected 2018 | study: Broiler... | reverse complement strand
AATAATGCTGAACATGCTACTTAGTCTGAAGATGCTTATATAGCTATAGGTAGCGGTGAATATTCTGATTATTAGTAGTTTATACTTGGACCTAAAGATTTAACAGGCAGTTTAAACCTTGCAGGAACTTCTGATTATACTGGATAGACTTAGACAACCCAAAACAATATACCTGTGTTTGTGCTGAGAGACTATCTTGAAGCAGTATTTACCCCTGGAGTATTAAACGACGGTGAGGTTGAAGAATAGTTGGTCTGTTATGGACGACTTATAAGACTTAACCTAAAAGGCGAGAACAATGCTACTTATAATACAGTCGACCCAATAGGTTATTATATCAATCAGGAGCATGAGAAAATCAGTGCTACAGGATTTCAAGACATTTATGTAAATCAGTTAGCTGATGGGCCTTAGTTAAAGAACAGTACTTAGACAGGAAACTCTGTTAAGAGATTACCTTAGAATCTTGAGAGTGTAGGTGATCAACTTTCTGGTGATTAGGCAGCCACCCAAGTTTAGTAGTTGCCTCAGGAAATAGTTTAGGAGATACATCCTACTTTATAGTTCCCTGGTGATTTGGATGCTTGGGATAATGGGTTCTAGTCTAAGCCTCAATTTTATGCTTTAGCTGTAACGCTTGATTTGAACTAGAGTGGACTTTTATAGCATTGGATTCAGTCTGATGATGATAAGTTGAGCATGAAATGGTGGCAGGAATGGCTTAATGCTAGAAATTATAACTATAAGTTAACTAGTGAAAACGTCAATAAGTGGATAAATGCTGAATATAATATATAGCTTAGCGATAAAGAGTATGTAATTTATGACTTAGATAAAGTTGATCAGCAGAACAAGATATTCCAAGAGAAATATAATACAGACATTGTAGCTCAGTTAAGAACTTTAGCTATGTTAATAGGTGTCATATGTGAGATATATGGAGCAATATTGATACTGGCGTGGACATTTGATGCAAACATAGGTTTAGGTGTAAATGTTCTTGAAAAGCTGTAGTTCGGACATTGGACAGCTATAAAGTACAAAGATGATGGGGACTATTATTCTAAGGATGGCCCAATGCCTGTTACATTCATGGATATTCTTTGGAAAATTTTGATAATAGCTGCTGTGGGAGCTGCTCTACTGGCTTTTGACTTAAGTGACTTGATAGCTTTCTTATTAAAACTTTTCTATGGAATATAGAGCGTATTTGAAAATATATTAACAGGTATATTTGGTTAATAGCAGAGGAGGAACAGAAAGAATGAACTAGATTTTTAAAAGGTCTATAAAGCGAATAGGGTAGGCTTTGTTGACTGGTGTAATGGCAATTTAGATTGTTTAGTAGACAATTACACTAGTTCAAGCCTATACAAATACGAGTGGAGCTTTAGGGACTGCTTCATAGCTTGGTTCTCCTTTGTTGAATAATCAATTTAATGCTGATAACTTCAATCCTTGGGAGCAGATAGTCTTTGGTATTTACTTGAGTAACTATGTGCAACCTTTTGTAGACAGTTATGAATCTGCATTCTCTACGGGTGCAGGATACGGCAGTAACGGAGCGGGTGCTCAGTCTTTGCAGTTTAGTGCAGGAGAAGAAGCTACTAATGAAGAAATCATTAAAGGAATGCTAAATATCATAATAAATATGCAGGCTAACGTTCCTTTAAAACCTCTATACGTTACCTATAATGATGTAACAAATGGAAAAATAACAAGAAGCAGTGTAATTTCTCAAGGTCAAAAATCAGATAGTACTGATACTTAGACAGAAGGAACTGATAGTACCGATGCTTAGGCAGAAGGTACTGAAGGGACTGATACTTAGGCAGAAGGTAGTTTCTAGGTATCTGCCGATGTTCAAGCCGCTACTCTAGCTGATTTATTCTTAACTGCTCCTGGAAAAGGGTCTAATGCTTACATGGACGTGGCTGTAGCGCTTAAGAAAGGAGATTTTAGCGTAAACGGTATAGCTTAGACGCATATAAAAACTAAGGACATAACTTAGTTGAATAAGGCAATGGCTTATGTAAGTGAAGCTAGTGTACCGACAATAGTGTTGATGAACTAGTCTAATACTGGGTACAAGGAGATTATACTTGACTATTGTGACTAGTATGATATACAATAGTTTGCAACTGTGGCAGTTAAAGCTGCTCAAGTTGGAGACTCTTATGGAAGTAGTTTCTTGGACAGCATAGAAGGTTTTGATGAACTTGATAGTGACGGGTTAAACTCTAAACTTATGGAGTATCCATTGTATTTAGACTGTTTTGGAAATATAGTTGTTAAGTAGACAGACGGAAAAATATATATGGTGTACCCTTCTTGTTTGAACCAGCATATAACCAAGGAACGATCTATAAACCTTGTGAACTAGCTTATAATGAATGGTACTTAGACTTAGACTGATGGTAATAGCTATGTACAATTTGCTGGCGTTGTAAAAAATGACGGTCTGCTCGGAGGTCAGTATGCTGGGCTACCAGCGTTTAATAACGGAAACTAGAAAGTTCCTACTGGGTCTATAGCTATATTTTTTGATACTGATGGTTATGTGGGAAGCAAGTTATTACAAAATGGAGAACAACCTAACTGGGGATAGGCTTTGAAATCTGTGTTCTAGGCAGAGCTTGGAAGTTAGAACAATCAGGTTCCATTGAAAATACAGGTAGTAAATCCTTAGGCAACTTAGGGATTGAGTAATGATAAATATACTGGCACAGATAACTTGTATAAAAGAATAATAGTGTCATAGTAGGTGTTTTCAAATCAGGCTGATAATAATAACTAGAGCGTTAACTACAAGTTATAGATGCTTTACAACTCTAAAGAGACTCAAGATATATTTGGAAATGCAGTTGCTGTGTAGATAATGACTAAGCCGTAGGATGGAAATGCTACGGCAGTAACGGCTTTAAGACAATTCGTAAACTATACTTATCAGTAGTACCAGAATAGCGACAGTTTAAGGTCTGAGATAGATGGTATATTGGGGAATTCTTAGACAAAGAGCGATATAGCTAAGAACTTAACTAAGAATGGTAGCGGAAATCCAACTAATACGTTATTAGGATATTGGACAGACAGGGCTGGAACTTAGGGATACTGGCGGTAGGTTTAGAGCGACGCTAAAAGTGCTACTTAGTAGTCTGGTTTTCCAGGTAGTGTACTTCCTTAGAACTGGAAAACATCTTCTGGCAAGGTTGTGGAAAAGACAAACTTGTCAGGAAGTACTGGGGATGCTGACATGACTTTCTGGTTTGGTACTGATGACGAATTGTTCGGCAGTACTGCAGTAGTATTTACTGCCTCTAATGTTTTGAGTCCTGTATCTGACGCGCTAAATTTAAAAAGCGGAGCAGACTTTGAGACCTATGCTACTGATGTTTATTATACTTATTTAAAATTCTACGGAATCTTAAATGATTACGGTGTAGCTAATGAAGCAAGTAACTTAAACCCTAATATATTTGATGAGTCTTTAGTAAGCGACTTAACAAAGATAAATGAACTGCTTGGTGACGGAAGCTACATGACTCAAGAGCAGAAACTTTCTGCAATTCTGGATGGAACTTATACTTTATTACAACAGTCTCTTGACAGAGATTATAATATAACTGATTTTATTTATAATCAGTATTATAAGTTAGTGTTCGGTAGAGCACAATAGACTACAGTTACTAATAATATCTAGACTCGTAGTGCGAATGGATTCTTACAGATTCATACTTATAGTGAGAATTTCTTAACTGCTTTCTTTATAGAGGGGTACGCTAGATATTGTGCATTCTTAATGATATTTATAGTAGTATTCTTAATTATTTTAGGTGTACTACGTGGAAAGAATTTTGGGTGGTTCTTTGGTAATATATTGTTAGCTGCTAACCTTGTGTTGCTAATGCCATCAATCGGAGAGATCACTCCTTATATCTGTAACACAATCATAGAAAACGCATTCTAGAACAGTATGCAATTCTGGTCAATCAGTGAAACGTTAAATAACTATAATGTAGATACAGGTTTAGGAGAATTTAGTGGTTTATCAGGTGAGGAACTTGAGGACGCAGTAAATATTTATAAGAGTCATGCTGCTTTAAACCTGGATCATACCTTGATGCTGAAATTAGATATCAGTAAGAAAGTTATGACAACAGATCAGACTGACTATACAGCATTGCAACAGTTGCAGACAACTAGATGGTTGTTACCCATGATATTACAAGAGTGGTAGGCTCAGGATGGGAGTTATGACTATGTACAAGTAACACTGAGTAGCGAAGTTGACAATATGTAGAATATGTATTGGCAATATAAACCTTCTGATGCTTAGAATGTAACTACTGTAGCTGCTGGAAAAGTAAACAGTTCAGAGTTTAATACAGATTGGGACATTGATTCTATAGATATAACAAAGGTTTCAAGTTTAACAGGCAAGTTTGCTGGTTATGATGAGATCGAGTAGTTTGATAGAACTGTAGATGACCCAACGGTAATCTCTAGAAGTATTTTATATACTAAGAATCCCGAGATAAAAGACAGACCAAGTAACTATTTCTACATACTGGATGAAACTTACCCATTAAGTGTAGTGAGAACAGTTGGAGAAAATGGTAAGACAGATTGGGATACCTGGTATCAGTAGACGCTGTAGAGTACAACAGGAGATTTCAATGCAGCGTATGACAGTGTAGCCTAGAAAGCTTAGCAGTACGTATAGACAGATCCTAATACAGTAGATCAGAGTTATGGATACTTGTGGACAACTCAAAACCCACTGTATTATTTCTACTTCGTGACAAAAGAGTAGATGAACAGTGACTATGTTTTGAATGACGTTTATAATGTTTTACAAGGCGATTATGTATTAAACGCAAGAACGGGTGATAAAGATTTAAGGCGTTCCGATTTAATGTATATAGCAATTAAAGCGGATGAAAACGGTGAGAATCTTGAAGCTGATACGAGATTAACTTAGTATGGCTTACCTATTGGAGATAGCTAGGCAGATATAACGAGTGAAGACTTAGCGACTGAGGATACCTAGACAGAGGATACATCAGGTGAGACCTCCGAGGAATCTGGTGAAACTTCTGGAGAGGATGGAACCTTAACAGATAGTTAGACCTCCGGAAGTGAAAGTGGATATGCTTATTAGGCATCTCGTGACGTTCTGGATTTGAATCACCTCTTTACGAATGTAGTTCCTTACTTATATGAGATGACATTAGCAAGTGGAGGAACAGGTGATGGAGCATATGGGTTCTTTACAGATGAAGACCTCATGGGTTAGGAATATCAAGCTTATGAAGGAAACTTAAAATCTTGGTTGTTTAGAAGTAACTGGGCGATTAAGATAGTTGAGAATCCTACTTATAATAAAGAGCAGACAATAAGAGATGCTGATGGAAACAAGTATAAGATTACGTAGACTTGGGATCCCTCTGCATATCCCGCTGAAAGACCTATGGTGTTTAGTAGGGCTCAACAAATACTTCAAGGACTAGATGATAGTGACCTTACAACTTTTGAATTGAAGTGCATACAGGCAAATGAAGAGGTATGCGACGAATGGACAAAGTTGATAAACTACCTGAACCTTGATGACATGACCCCTGAGGTAATGTACAGAGAGATGGCTCTTGCAGCTCTCTTAAAGTTTAATCAAGTCTTTAGTCCTTAGACCTTTACAGGAAGTAATTATGTATTGTATCCTTATACAATGGACATTCGTTATATAAGCTTTGACAGTATAATGAGAATGTTAATGCTTAATGTAAGTAAGAATACCCAGTATATTTATAATGATACAATGCAAACAGTTATTAAAGACAGTGATGTATTTACTGCTGTACTTTTACTGCTAGCCGCTTTACTGTGTAGTGGCGTTATACCGTTCTTAAGAGATATACTTATGGCATTTGTGTTCTACCTAGGATTCATCTAGCTAATACGAGCGATATTCCGATAGTCTAAGGTAAAAATTCAGATTTAGACGGGTATAGTAATATGTAACTTAGCAATATAGCTGATGACGACAGTATATTATTGGACGTTCTAGGCAATGATGGGTGTAACTACATATGATGCTGTGCTAGACCTTGGTCAAGCGGCTATAACGACTGGAACTCCTTTGTGGTGTTTCTTATTCGTAATTATAGTGAGCATAGTTTATATAGTTGTACTTATAAAGACCGGTATATTCATCTGGAGAAATAAAGATGATATGGGATTTGAGGCTTTTGCTGAAATGGCTAGAAACGCTACAGAGAAGTTTAATAACTTTGCAGAATCTGTTGGTTCTAAGATTTAGAACTTCTTTGGTGGAGATGAGTCTACTTAGAGTAGTGCAAGGTCTAAAGATATGAGCGGTTCTGGTGAAGGAACTAGCCAGCCTGTAACGAACAATAACAATACAGAGAATGTTCAAATCGTTGGAGATAGCTAGAAGCGTAAGCAAGATGATGACGAAGACGTTAAAGAATATGATTAGGGTAATTATCAGTTTAACAATGGCGAAGTTGAAAATAAAGACTTCGATGATAGTAAGTAGATCGATGCTGAAATTGATAAAGGCAAAGAGATGGACGAATCAGGTAGCTGATAGTTAAATCTGATCAAATAGTAAAACTACTTTAAGTTTCACCGTTAGAGCTTTTCATAGGGCTCTAGCGGTGATTTTTTATATATTTAAAAAGGAGAAATAAAAGCTATGGCTAATACAAAACGTCGCATAATAGATCGAAGTGGCAATATGTTTCTTCCTATGAACATGGAAGGAAATAACTATACAGATAGTTTTTGGTAGACTCCTAAGCTGATAGTGGGCGGCTAGATGATGTTTATTCTTTTAGCTATACTGTTATCTCCTGTCGTTGGGGAGTATCCTATATAGTAGATGCTTAAGCTACTGCTGTTATGGGCAGTGGTTATGTTTTTTGTACTTAGGTATGTAATATTCGAGGAACGGTTTAACTATAAGATGTACAAGCAGATGCAAGAATATGAGATTTCTACTCCTGCTACATTTTGGGATATCGTATAGATTAAAAATACCTCTGATGGAGCAATATTAACTTATCGTGACGGAAAAACCGCAGTCATGTTAAAAGTTGATAGAGATACAATAACTGGTAAACCTCGTGATTTTAAAGAAACTCATTTTGATGCTATATAGGACTTCTATAATAGGTTGCAAAACTATAGATTCAGTTTCGTACAGATGAATGTTATGGAGCCTGCTGGAAATGACCCAAGACTTGCAGAACTTGATAAGCTTGTAACTAAGAGTGATAATCCTAATATTCAGAAATTGATACAGTTAGAAGTTGGTTATACAAAGAGCATAACTAAAAGAACATTATATGAGAGTGATATATTCTTGATTTATGTTAAAGATAGAACAAGAGTTGATACGATAATCAATGATGTTGAAGAATGTGTCTTTGAATTATTGAATGGTGCTTATATAGGATATCGTATAATGAATGAGGACGAAATCCTTGACTTTATAAAAGATCAGTATGGAGTAAGTTACTTCAATAGAACTCAAGCGACCTTGTCGTTGTTTAGTAGAATGAACTCTACTTTGAAACCTACGTTCTCAGTTCAAAAGGTTGAAGATACCTACGGAAGAGAATACGATATATCTAAAAGATAGTTTAATACAATTCATAACATGGCAATAGCTTATGAAAAAGGTAAGTATGACATAAATAAGTTGGATATTAAAAATGACGTTATTAGCAAAGACCCTAAATATGCAGACCTTGTGAAATTTGATGACCTCTAGTTGGATGTTGAAACTCTAAATCAGGGCGTATCAAATGTGCAAAATAACAGACCTGTAAAAAATAAGGCAGCTTTTGATGATGAATAGCAGTTTAAGCTAAAGAAAGACCTGCCTAAGAAGCCTAAAGACAGTAGGAACAGTCAGAATGTTTTAGGTAGAAATATGACTAATCAGTCTGACGGCAGGTTACTACATTCTGAAAATCAGGGTAGTTAGTAGAGTATAGTTAATAATTAGAGGAATGACGAGAAAAAGAATCAAGGCAGTTTATTAAATAAGATAAATAAAAATAAACAGAATACTTCAAATAGAAACAGTTCGGTATAGAGTAACAATTTAGTTGAAATAGTTGACGACGATGCAGTGGAAGTTGATGATACTTTAGATTTTGGCGGAGATGCTCAATTTGATGATTTTGATAACAGTGTGAACAATACTGAAGTCAATAGTCAAAATAATAATCAGTCTGTAGACTGGGATGATACGCTTGACTTTGATGATGAAGAACTTAATTTCTAAAAATTTATACAAATAATTTAAAAATAAATACGGAGGTTTAGTATGAATGTACTTATGATTGGCGGGTCTAGAACAGCTAAAACGGTTCAGGTGCTAGAAAGAACTCTTGATTAGACTGGCGTTGTAATGATGACAGAAATGTATATCGAAGACATTCAAAATGTTTATAATCGTGGAGATAGTTTTGATAAACTTGTAGTGACTGCTCAGGGCTGGACCCACAATGGGCAGTATAATCTAGATTAGGTTTATGACGACGGAACTGGTAATACTACTTAGTTAAGAGAACATCTTATTGATTTTATAGCAGACCTTTATAATAGGTTTAATGGCAATCAGCAATTTATATTTATGCCTGATTCTGAAGAAACGGCAGAGTTAATTTAGGGTGAACTCGTTAGAATGACCTCTAATTAGGCAGTTGTTATGTTGCCTGAGCGATTAAGTGTATAGTTTATGTCAGAATTGATACTTAAAGATATTGGTTCTTTAAGTCCTGATATCGTTTATCACCCTCCTGTAATCGCAGGATTCGAGGATGAAGGCGTTGATACTGCAGAGGATGACCCCTTCGGAGATAGCAATGGATTCGAAAGTAGTGACGGATTCGAAAACAATAATAACTTCGGTGGTTGGAGTGATGAGCCTGATCCAACATTCACTCCTAACGTTGGAGATAGTGGTCAAGGCTTTGATGATTTCGGAAATGACCAGAAATTTGAAGATGGAGATCCATTTGCAGATGGCGGAGACAGCGGTCAAGGATTCGATAACTTTGGAGATGGCCAAGATCAATCGGGATTCGGAGACAATCAGGGATTTGAAGATAATTAGAACAATTTTGGAGATAATACAGAAGCAGACCCTTATATGACTGATGATGTAGACCCTAATAATGGTTATGATGACCCTGATAGTAGTTTAAGACCAGATTTTAATGACAATCAGATGAACCAAATGCAGGACGATCCGTTTGGTGGTTCTACAGTTGAAATACCTAGCGACCCTTATGGTGGTGTTCAGGTAGACCCTTATGGAGAGATGGGAGATCAGGGAAATCCGTTTGGTGGACAATCTGAAAATAACGGTCAGGCAGATTATAATAATGTTGACCCTTATGCAGATCCTTACAGTGATGGAGCTAATGAACCTGAGCAGAATCCTTTCGAATAGCAGCAGATGCCTATGAATAACGGTGGACAGGCTCAGATGCCTGTGTCTGAACCTCCCCAGAAAAAGGGATTCTTCTTTGGCAAAAAGAAGAACAGTAGAGAACCTGTTGCTCCTCCTATGCAGGCAAATCAAAATCAGATGAATATGAATCAAGCTCCTATGCAGGACCCTTATGGAGACCAGGGAAATATGGGATATGACGATTCTGGATATCAAGCTAATCCTTATGAAGATATGGATAACTAGATGCCTTCTGATGGAGATCCTAATGCTAGAGTTCTGACAGACATTAACCTGAATGATGCTGCTAAGTTGTTTGCTGCTTTTGCAAACCGTGGTAACAGTATAATGGTTACTGGAGCTCCTGGTGCTGGTACTTAGACAGTAGCATTCCAGCTGGCGAACATTATCCGTTTAATGAACTATAATGTTTTGTTGGTTGACTTTGATGTAAAGGGTAGGTCTCAGACTTATATTTCTGCGGCTAACTACAATGCTACAGATCATGATGAAAGTCGTTTAGCTGCTGCTGTTAATAGTAGTCAGGGTATAAATCAGTATGTAGCAATAGCCGCTCAGAACCTTCATCTGTTAAATCTTGGTTTGGACATTGATGATAAGCCAATAGACCAAGTAATTCAGAAGAACAGAGTTATGAAGTTTGCAAACCAAGCAAAGAATGGTCATAACTTCGTAATATACGATGTACCTTTTGAGTATGCTGTTGGTCATTTGGAAGATATCACTACAATGGCAGATAACCTCGTAATTGTTATGGATTCTTCTACTTGGGGAGCTATGAAGACCTTGCTTTACATGATGAACGTTGAGGATGATACGATACTTGAAACCTTGTTTAGCAAATCTTAGATTCTGTTTAACAGATACAGAGGATACCCTAGAATCTTAGGTGAGAAGATTCGTTGTCCTGAGGATATACTTAAGGCAATGGATAAAGAACTTACTGATTTGGTGGGTGCTGACATTGGTTACTAGTTCAGAAGCATTCATGTTTGTGGAAGCTTAGGATATATAGATGCTTTTGAAAATGGCTGGTTAGGCAAGGAAAAACAGCAATGGACAGCTACTCGTGAAGGGTAGGCTGCATTTGTTCAGATATTAAAGAATATAGTATTTAGAGGAAACTCTAGATAATATAATATATACAGAGACGATTGATGTGAGACGATAACAATTTAGGAGGGCAGTTGAACAGATGAAATATATCGTAAATGAATCTGTTATGGGCTGTGAGCGAGTTGAAATAACAGACGAAAAGTTAATAAACAATAAAGATTAGTTAGTTTATGTGGTACTTAATGAGAGTACGGCAGATGCAAGTTGCTTGAAAACTTACTACAATAGTATAAAGGCAATGCTTAAGAATAATGTGAAAGTCTTTATTGTTATGGTTGCTGAAACTTCTAAAATTAGAGGTTCAATCTGTAACCTTATGTAGCTGTTTGGCAATTACAATGTTTATTAGGTACCTGATGAAAACTTTATAAGCTCTGCTTATTTAGATACTCTTCCAGAACGTACAGTTACTTATGATGAAATGGCTTAGTATTTATAGAACGATATCGTAGCCTATGATGATATGGACACTGTGCTTTAGGGTGTACAAGAGTGTATAAATCGTAACGATGCTGAAGGGTTAAAGACTTTGATAGAGGGTCACTTACCTACAATTGAAGCTGCTCCTACAGTGTTTAGTTAGATGAAGAACTCTATAGACCAAGCTAATTCTGGTGTGTTGCAAGATAAGATAGCTAGTATAAAGGCTCAGCTGGAAGAAGCTAATGAACTTAATGAGAAGAAGTAGACTGAAATAAGACAGAGAGAATCTACAATAGATGACCTTAATTCTTCTCTTAAAGATGCTAAACGTCAGTTAACTCAGACGAAAGCTGATATGGAAGAACTTAAACTTCAGGTTTAGAACGCTGGGCCTGCAATTAGAAGCTATTAGACAGTTAAGACTTAGTTGTTAAAGTGCAAAACAGAGCATATCATTTATATAAAAGAGATATCTCGTATACCTTATATAAATAGCTTTGTTTTAATGTTGCAGGAAATGATTAAATAGTTTAGGTATACTAGTAAACTTTTAATCTATGATAATACTTCTTAGGCTTAGGTAACTTATGGTAACATGCAGCAAGTTGATAGTGCAGCTTTTGAGAGCAATAAAGCAGTCTTGTTGAATAAAACCCCTAAGTTCGTTGTTACTGAGCCGGCTCCTCAAATTTTGAAAGATATCTTACAGAGTATAAATCCTCAGTTTGATGTTCTGATAATCTATGATAGGATGAAGCAGGCTACTGACCTTGTTGAGGGTAACAATGTTTATAAGTTCTGGGTCGTTAATAGTTTTAACGATTACAATACGACTAAGAACTTGTTTAAGATTGATAGGACTGACACAATTATAACGAGACCTGCAAGCCGCATAGCTCCTGATGTAATTGACATACCTAGAATAAAGGCTTACGAGGCTGAAACGTAGGACAATGGTAAATTTGCTAAATACAAAGGTGTTTAGACGACAATCTGTAAACAGCCTTTGATGCCACATTTCTTGAAGATATGCAACATATCAAGAAAGACAAGCTAATAAAAATACAAGAAAAACTTATGATTTTGGAAATTTAGACGAGGTGATTGAATGTTCGGCAGTAATAAAAATGCAAAGAACAATAAAAATACTAGCAATGCTGGACAGTCAGGGGCTAGAAACAATATGAACAATAGCAGTAATCAGTATACTACAGGTTTAAACGGTTCTAGCGCTATGATGTCACCTAAAGAACGTAAGAGGGCTGAGAAAGCTGCTAGAAAAGCTAAGAGAAAAGGTAAATGGGCTGAAAAACTTGATATGTATGACATGATACTTTCCAATATAATAGCAGGAAGTGCTATTATAGAGCCTGATGCAAAGTTGGAAAGCAATCAGATAGATATAGGATACAGTAGCATAGCTTAGAATACTCAGATAACTAAGTATTTCTTGATTAAGCAATTACCTGATTACTTAGCTCCTAATTTTATAGACTAGATAAGACAAAGTTGCATCCATAATGGAGTAAAGATAAACTTCTATTTCTATTGTAACCCATATAAAATAAATTGGGAATCTGCTGAAATGAAGAATAAGCTTCAGATTTGGGAGAAATACGCTAACGATCAAAGCTATGGTGATACTTAGGTATTTAAGTATAGAGCAAATAGAAGTGATTAGTTAGCAAAACGAAGAATAATAGAATCTGTTAAATATTTGAATCAGGCAGAACTTGATTATAAGAGACGCTTGATAAGAACGATGATAATAGTTGAGTTTAGCGCTCATCGTGATGACGATAGCCTGATAGCAATGTCAGAATAGATTAAATGCTATAAAGAAACTTGTTAGAGATAGGATATAAAGACAAGAGAACTTCAGAAAGATATGATATCTTATTTGAGACAGTTAGGACCGTTTAGTCTATATGAGGATGCTCAGATAGATAGAAAGTTATCTAGAAAAATATTTACAGATGACATTCTAGCTAATTTTAATAGCTATAAACAAGGTAGAGTCGGAACTACTGGAGTTTAGATGGGTATAGATGTTTTATAGAAAGTACCTGTAATGAGAAAGTTTAAAGCTCGTCCTACCCAGCCTGAGAACTGGTTGATTTAGGCAGAAACAGGTGGTGGTAAGTCATACTTTGTTAAATAGCTTTTGACTTATTTACTTGCTGATGGATTTGTAGTAACTGTTATGGACTACGAGGGTGATGAGTATACAAACCTTGCAAATTATATAAGGGCTGGAAATCCTGAAGATGTTCGTATAATTTAGATGGGTAAGGGCAGTACTCAATATTTTGACCCTTGTGAAATTCCGATGTTAACAGGTGACCCTGAGGTAGACGATGACCTTAAAGATCAAGCAATACAATATATACTTTAGGTATTTAGAGTTATAGCTTGTGGACTTGAAGGTGAGTTCACCCAGTGGGAAGAAAGAATCATGTAGACTGCAATACAACGTATGTATGATAATGCAGGCGTCACAGATGCTAAAGAGACCTGGGTAAGATAGAAAGGTTTATATCTTAGAGACGTCTATCAAGAATTAAAGTACATCGTTGAAAGTAAAGAGATGGTTGATCCGGACAATGATAGTATAAAGCATAAGGCTGCAGTAAGATTGCAGGAAGCTGCTTAGGTTTATTTTGAACCTGGTCAATCTAAATCTTAGACCTTTGCGAATCCGATGCCTGCTGAAGACCTTTTTAAAGCGAAGTTTATAGTGTTTAGCTTTGGTATGAAAGGTGCGGCAAGTACTTTAACTGACCCGACAATCTTAGCTTTGAAGCAGTTGTAGGTTGCTTCTATAGCAATTCAGATTTAGAACTATTGTAAGTATGTAAGACATTGTTTCAATGTTAAGGTTTGGGAAGAATATCAACGTTGGGGACAGACAAAAGGCTAGGCAGAAGTTATTTAGAACGCAATGACTGGTGGTCGTAAACGTGGTGATGTAAATATAATCATAACGAATGACCTTTAGGCAATGTTGGATGATAATAACCCAATAAATGAGAGACTTAGGCAGAATATACAGAGTTATGCAATTGGTAGAATCAATGACAAGGGCGTAAGACATAAGTTCTGTGATAAGTTTGACCTTCAGGATTGTGAGATAGCTTTGGATAAAATAGCTAAAGCTCCTGTTTAGGAAGATAGGTCTGGAGGATAGGCTGGTAAGTACAAACATGCTTTCTGTATTATCATGGATAACGGTAAGAAAGCAATAGCAAAAGTTGAGTTACCGCCTGCTTTAAAGAACTAGAAACTATTCGAAACTGGTGTAGACATTAAGAGTTCGGATAGTAATAGTAATAACGGTGGTTTCAAGTTATAATACTTGAAAAGTGTGTTAGATATATAAATAGATAAAGGGTTCATCAGTTTAGATGCTGGTGAGCCCTTATTTTATATAGTGGTGCTGAATAGTATTCATTATTTTATATTGTAGTAATTCTATTTTAATTTTATTACGTTTGGGGGTATGAATATGCCTATCTTGGCTGCTCCTTTTATAGCCGCAATAGTTTATGTTGCATCTTTTAAAGATGATTTTGCCAAAAAAGATTTAGATACAGTCGTCCCGGTGCTGATAATAGCAATAGTATTATTTGTACTTATTGGAGTACTGTCTGAGGTCTTATAAATAAGTTAGGGGGTATATTGATTTATGCCTATTGGTAATTTTTCTAATAAATTATAGAATGATGACAGGGACAGTTTGAATTTGAGGAACAATCCTCCTGAACATGACCCTGACTTCAATGGTTCTGGGGGTGACGACATAGACTGGGATTCAATATCTAGCGGTTTAGATAGCTAGTTTGGAGATAGTTTTGGGTCAGACGATGTATTTGGTTCAGGATCAGGTTCAAGTGGTTCAAGTGACCCTTTCGGATAGAGTGATCCTTTTGGATAGAGTGACCCATTCGGTTCTTCTGGTGGATTCGGATCATCAAGTAGCGGATTTGGTTCTTCTAGTGGCGGATTCGGATCATCTGGTGGATTTGGTTAGAGCAATGACCCATTCGGTTCTTCTGGTTTTGGACAGTCTGGTGGATTCGGTTAGAACAGTTTTGGTTCTGGAGACCCATTTGGGAGTCCTTTTTAGACAAATCAGAATATGATGAATCAGCAGCAAAAGCCTGATACAATGGATAAATTGATGGATGGTGGTGTAGTTGTTGGTAAGTCTTCTTGGAATATATTGAAGCAATAGGTTGCCTAGTTTAAGCGTAGAACATTTGATGACCTTGGATATTTTAGTAGAAATCTTATATTGACTGGCGGAGCAATCTTTGTAGTAAGCATATTACTTACTATATTTGGTGCAATAGCCGGCATAAAGGTAATAATAGGACCCACCACGACTATGCTAACCTCTGCAATAAGCTAGCTATTAGTCGTAGGGTCTGGTTTAATATCTATGGGAATAGCTGCAATGGCTGTATAGAAGATAGAGCCTTCTGACTAGAGTATTGATTAGCTTCCTGATATATAGGAAATAGACGAGACTGATAGTACGTAGGACTACGAGGATGCTTTGGGAAACGAATTAGATGATTTGTTCTCTGATGCAGACTGGGAGGACACTGAGGATACCGAGGAAACTGTTGAACCTTAGAATGATTCTTAGAATACAAGCAGTTATAACTGGGATACTGAGGAAGAAGACAGTAAGAGTTATACTCCTGTACATGAGGATATAGATTCTAAAGAAGTTATATAGAATATAAAGCCTAATCAATTGCTGACTAGGCATAATCTTCTTGAGAGTTTAATCCCTTTATTCCCGAAAAACAGATAGGATTTTGCAGATGTTAGGGATATAGACCCTTCTTAGCAAGAGTTCCAGGACTTGGAGTTAATTACGGTTAAGGCTATAGCTAATATAACGAATAAGCAGATTGAAGAAGTAACGACTACTTTACAAAGTGCTGAGGTTGGTGTATTTAGTTATAGACTTAAGTTTAAGAGAATAAATTCTATTAAGTCTGAATCTGCTCGTAACGATTTAGCTCAAGAATTCGTTAACTATATGAGATAGAGTCCTAAAGATAACTAGGTGCAAGCTACTGTAGAGCTTGATGGAGACTATTTCGTAGTTACTATATCTAAGGGTGAAAGTGGAATAATCGTAACAGTTGGAGATATCCTTTAGAAATCTGATAATTATGATTATTTCGACAATGAGAAACATAAGTTACCCGTTATAATTGGTATGGATGACCTTGGAAATGTGATACTAGACGATGCTAAGGACCTACATACTTGTATGATTATGGGTAAACCTCGTTCTGGTAAATCTTGGTACGTGTTTAACTTGCTATTAACTTTGATGGCTTTTAATAGTCCTGAGGAAATTCAGTTCGTTATTATAGACCCTAAAGAATAGAACTTGTTTAATAAGTTATCATACATGCCACATGTAATAGGACTTCATAACGATAAGAAAGTTCTTGAGATTATAGATGATATAATCGAGGTTGAGGGTGAGAGACGTAAGAAGTTGCTGAAAGATAACGATTGTGAAGATATATGGGACTTAAGAAAGAAAGGAATACAGCTTCCTATACTTTACTTGGTCATAGACGAAGTTATCACAGTCATGCATAACTTGAGTGAGCAGGATAAAGAAAAAGAGAAAGCTTTTAACTAGAAGCTGAAAGTCTTAATTTCTGAGTTGCCTTACGTTGGAATAAGATTGATGTTCATTCCTCACCGTGCTACTGGTTTGGTTGATAAGACAAATAGAGCAATGCTTCAGTTCGTAGCTGCTGTTAGAAATGACAGAGCAGAAATTGAAGAAGGCTTAGGAATTTAGAAGTGGTATCGCAGTTTAACTCAGCCTGGTGACATGGCAGTTAAGTTGTAGACACGTGCCGGAGCCTTCTATGCAAGAGGTCCTGCAATAGCTACTTAGAATAAGGAAACTGAAGACGTTATGGTTTCTTTGGCAAAGGCTTTCTACAAGATGGGTGTTAAACCTTCTGAGCTGAGAAAAACTTTGACAGTAGCTTATAACAGAGATGAAGCTGAGATAAGACGTAAGTTACAAAGCGACGGAATCATTCAGTATGATGCTACAAATCTTCTGAAAGAAGATGATCTCGACAGATTTAGTGAAGATAATTATTCAGACGCTTATGAGCAAAATAGATACCCAAGTGAATACAATTCGGGTATAAATAGAGATTTAAAACAATAGAGACCCGCTGATGATATTAAAGTTAATACTTTTGATAGTGAGGCTAACAGCTTAGATGACTAGGGCTTTGACTAGTTTGATAGTGATGAAGGTTTCATAGATTTAGACAGTGGCTTTGATATAGATTAGGAAGTACCTGATTGATGAAGTTTGAAAACGTTAAAGAAAGGAGGTTGTAATGTGCTAGGCGGTGCTGATATAAGTTTAGGCGATTTAGATAATATATTTGCTTAGAGATAGCTTAAAGATCTTGATGATAGAATTGAAGAACTTTCTAAAAACACTTAGTCTGACTTCAGTGACTTTGATATTGAAGAAGATGACTATATGGATGCTGATGGAAAGCTTCAGAAAAAAGATGAATACTTTGATGATTTCGATAGCGACGAATTTGATTCAGAAGCTACAATAGCAAATGGAGTTGAACCTCCTGCAAAAGCTAAAGATGCTTAGACTTTAATAAGTGACGAGCTATTAAGATATTACAATAAACCTAAAGTTGAAAAAGAGGTTCAGTCTAATATAGTTGGTAAATATGAGGTAGAGTTAGATGAACCTAAAGAAATCCCAAGAATAACTTTTGAAAGTGATGAATCTGTATCTGAAAAGACAGAAGACAATATAAGTTTAACGGATGAACTTGATGATATTGATGATATGCCAGATGATATAGAAGTTGATACATTTGAAGGAAGTTCAGACAGTTTAAACAATGATGAAACAGAGGAAGATTCTGAGCTAGACATTGAGTTTTAGGATGATAATACATTGGATGATTTAGAGGATATCAATGATGATAATTTTGAATCTACTTTAAGTGACGAAGGTGGTTTAGAGTCTATAGTTGATAGTAACTTAGGGAGTATTGATGACGACGATGAATTAAATATTGATTTTTCCGACGAAGATTTAGAGGACATTGATGTTCCCGATGATGATACTAGTTAGGATTTTGATGATACGTAGGGTGGTCAGACATATGAGGTAAAAAATCCTGAAAATTTGGATGATGCTGAAGACATTGATTCTGATGATAGTCATGATAGTTTAGATGATATAGACTTTTAGGATATAGAGGACGATGAAGATATCGTAGATAGCAGTGAGTCTGAAAGTGAAACAGATGAAAATGTAAGTGATACAAATGATTCTGGTGAGGATGACATTGATATTGATGAGTCTGACTTAGATGATAGCGAAATCGACATGAGTGATTTTGAAGATGACGATGTTGACATAGCAGATGACAGTTCAAATGAAGAAGATACTGATGACAATAAAGAATTTTTAAGTGAAGATACAGATGAATTAGATGGAATAGACTTTTAGGATTTGACTGATGACGATTCAGATTTTGAAGAACCTGATGAAAATAGTGAAGAGTCAGAAGAGAATATCAATGAGTCAGATAGTTTAGATGATATAGACTTTTAGGACGAAGATATAGACGATGTAGAAGAGCCTATAAAGCCTAGTGAAGCTAGTAAGCCTGTTGAGAGCAATAAAGATAAGCAGGTACAAGAAGAAGCTAAGACAGTAAAGAAACCTGTTGAGTCAGTTAAAAAATCTGATAATCATTAGATAGATGATGAGGTAGCTGAACTTGAGAGAAAGCTGGCAGAAGCTAAGAAGCGTAAGGAATTAGCTAAACGACAGGATAAACCAGCCGATAGCATTTAGAGAATTAAGAGTAAGCCTGAAGATAACAGTTTAGAGGCTCAGAAAAGAAGAGCTGCTCAGCTAGAAGCTGAGATGAAGGCTAAAAAACAAGGCAGGTCAAGTTTAGATATTCCTTAGAAATCAATAAAGAAACCTGCTTAGAGTCTTTTGTCTGAGAATAATATATTAAATAAAAATGATAAAAACAGTTTACCTCAAAAGAGAAAACTTACTAGACATGAGAAATATGCTCAGCTTACTGATGCTAGACTCATGGAATATGTAACTAGATTCTTACAAAAGAATGGGGTATCTAAGAAGCCTGTTGACCAAAAGCTGTTAGATACAGAGTTTGGCTAGCAGAATATCTAGAAACTTATTAAGAAAAGTTATTTAATAAGTATTGGTCGCGGTATTACATTAGGTATATAATGTTATACAATACGGAAAGGAAGGTTATACGTTAGACATGAAAAGTAAAAGAGTTATAGCAATGATACTCGCAATTTAGTAGATAATGTCTTTAGCGGGTTGTAGTAAAACTCAGAAAATAAATGAGCTTCCTACTACTGGTTTTTCATCTACTAAGGATGTTAGAGATTACTACAAAGCGCAAATGAATTATGATAATGTAGTTACTCGTACAAGTGATGTAAACTATACATCCTATGAGAAGCATTCAGTTGATGCTGCTACATCTGAAAAGATTTTAGCTGCTCAGAAAGCTATAGAATAGCTTCTTAGCTAGAATGTTTATGACCCTAACGCTGAAGGCGCTAAGTTCATGGACGAATAGGCTTGGGCTTATTTCAAGTCTGATATAGAGGACAAGGAACTTTACGATGGAACTCCTTCTCAGGTAACCGAGGCTGACGGTTTTTACTTTGTTGACGTTCTCTATAAAATGAAGTCTACAAATGCTATAGGGAGCTTTACAAATTATACTCCTCTTGTTGGTATAAATGGAGCTTTCGTAAGAGATAGTTAGGATACTGATTACGTCGAGCCTTATTACTTAGCAAGTATTTGTACTGCTTTGAATAATTACTATATAGAGCAGGGTGATTAGACCCGTCTTAGCTATGATGGTGTTACGTTTACCGTTTAGAAGGACGGCGTAGCTAATGTAATGGACGTTCCTGATGAATTCTATGATGAAGTAGTAAATGGACCTGCTGAAGATCCCAATGCTGCTACTGATACCGCAGTAACTGCTGATGGTGCCGCTGCTACTGCTCCTGGAGACGATACTGCTGGTGAGACGACAGAAGGAGAAACTACGGAACCTGAAACTGCCGGTGACACTACCGATGAAGCCACTGAAAATCCTGCAGATGGCGCTGAGACCCCTGCCGATGGAACCGAAACTCCTGCAGATGGAACTGAAGTTCCTGAGGAATCTGGTGAAGTAACAATTCAGGAAGGTTGGGATGGACTTATCACTGATGAGAGCGTATCTCAGATGGAAGGCCGTGAGAATCCTATCGACATTAACGTAATCAATAGTTTAGTTGGTGCTTCTTTAAGAAGTAGAGCTTATCTACCCAGAATAGACCTTGTTTATACTGTTGCTGACAGTTCTGCTTTGTCTGGTTGGGCAATTTATCCTCAAGGAAGTCATGACCTTGTATCCTATGGTTATGATAGAAATGGCGTAAATGGAGAATGTCTTGTACGTTATGTATTTAAGCAGGACCTCGATGACCCCACTAAGATTTTAGGATATAACGCATATGTCGTTAGTGAGACTAATAATTACGGTATTGAAAATAGTGGTAATACAGTGTTTGTTGCTGACTACGTAACTACTGAGTTGCAGAAAGTCATTGAGCGTTGGGATAGAGCAGTTGTAAATAACGACCTTCCTGGTATGCAGAGTGGAAATCTTCTGAGTGATATGGGAATGGGTATTGACTATGCTTATAAGTTTAGCAATGGCAATATAATTCGCAGAATGTCTACAATGCGTAAAGTTCTTGGACGTAATACCGAAGACAATACTTTCCTGTTGGATGTTGAGACCTATACTGAAGAGGGTAGCAAGTCTTCTGATGTAACTGGTACTTACATTTCTGAATATTATGTGACAGTTAAGCAGGTTGGTCAGAATTTCTATATTACTGACTGGGCTTTGCAGAAACGTGAAATGCAAAGAGAACCTGATATACATCCTGATAAGTAGACTCAGAGACGTCTAGTTGCCTTGAACTTGAGCGGTGATGTAAGTGATGCTACTCGTGAAGAGATAAGGTCCTTCATGGCTGATTATTACTTGGCTTCTAATAAACTTGCTGGTAACGATTACGAATATACTAATAACGGTACTACAGTTACTAAGCGTGGTTTGTATAGCTTGGTAGACAATGATAAGTAGATGCTGGACGAAGATGCTCGTCAGGATATGCTCGAAACAATAGTTAACTACATGCAGAAAAATGGAGGAGCTACTAATTACGTTGGTTCTATAACTGAATGGATTGGTGGTACCGACACTCAGGTTGAAATTCAGACTGAAGAGCTGTGGGTATGGAAGAGCGGAACTGCTGAATATCAGAGTGTTTATTACTTGCTGTCTCATATGGAAGATCAATGGGTGCTTGACCAGAGAACAGTGTTGAGTTCTCAGATAGTCGATACTGGTATAGATAGTTACTTAACTAGAATTCAGGCAGACGCTCCTCAAGTTCAGATGACCAGCATAGAAGACACTAGTTAGGCAGTGAAGACTGAGGAAAATACCGATGAAACTTCTGAAAGTGAAGGAACTGCTGAGAGTGAAGGAACTGCTGAAGGTGAAGGAACTGCTGATGGTGAAGGAACTACTGAAGGCGAAACCCAGGAAGACAGTTCTGACTCTGCTGAATAACTTAAATTTAGCTAGACTAGCCTATTAAGATAATACTTAGGGCAATATAATATAGAGGGTAAGCTTCTTTTAGAGGTTTACCCTCTTTTATTTTATCCTAAATATATTAGGGTATAGGTTTTTATAAAATTTATAAGGAGCAATGTAAATATGGCTGTATCAGTACCTACAATGTACAATGGCATGTATCTTGGTAGAATGACTGTTCCAAATGCCGAGATAATCTTAAAAATAAGACAGTCAAAATAGGTAGATTCTCTTAAGAGAATGGTGTTCGATTTCCCAGTTGACTTGATACTTGAGTCTGTTAATGAGTGTAAGCGCATTCGAGATATCATAAGAGAGAAAAATATAGACTATACTCAATATATAGGCAAACTTAGAGACTATCAGACAATCGGTACTGCTTTCATGTACTACTCTAGTAGGAGTATACTTGGCGACGGCGTAGGTTTGGGCAAAACTGTTGAAGTGTCCGCCTTGATAAATTATTTGAAGTCAAAGGGTGAAATGACTAGATTCTTGATGGCAGTTGAGAACAGTGCTTTAAGTCAGACTACTTATGAGTTAATAAGGTTTACTGGTTTAAATATTGTAGCTCTTCCTTCAGAAGCAGTTAAACTTAAGAGAATAATCAATAAGCTTGATTGGACTAAAATAGATGGCATAGTAGTAAAACATAGTATGCTTAGGTCAGACTATTTCAGTAGATGGTTGGCTTTAAACCTTGACGAAAAGGGCATGTGCAAAGTATTTAATACATTCTTTCTCGATGAAAGCAGTGTAATTAAAAACAATACTACTAAAACTTATAAGTATACTAAGAATATTTGTGATATTTGCTCTCGTGTTCATTTTATGAACGCCACTACATTTGAGCTGCGTCTGATGGATGTTTATAATCAGGCAGATATGATGAATCCAGCTTTGTTACCTAAGAAGTGGCGTATAGAGAAAGATTTCTGTAAATTTGGACGTAGTAGTTATTGGACTAAGGTCGATGGAAAAGCAAAGATGAACTTTAGACGTGACTTGGTGGGCTATAAAAATCAACAAATCTTTAAAGAAAGTTTGAAACTATTTTATTTCGGACGTTGTAAAGCTGATATAGGCATGGATATGCCTCATATTCATAAAGTTTATGAGGTAGAGCCTAGTGGAGATCAGCTGCTGGCCATTGCTCAAGGTTATAGATATAATGAGGTCTTGAATTGTCCTTCTTTGATTCCCGATTTGAATATGAATACTGATGTTAAAGATTGTCCTAAACTTGCAAGACTTGTAGATATCGTAGATAACGAGTTTAGTGGTCAGAGTGTTATGGTCTATTGTTTCCATATCGAAGCTCAGAGAGCAATAGCTGATGAACTTAAGAAAATAGGCAGAACTCCTATGATCCTTAACGGTGAAACTCCTGATGATGAAAGATATAAAATTCAGACAGATTTTAACAGTGGAAAATGCGACGTAATCATAACAAATATTAAGAAGTCTTTGAACCTTTACGGTGGTGACGTTTGTATATTCTATAGCGTCTTGACGAATCCTAGTGCACTGTTCCAAGCTGCTGGACGTATTGACCGTAACGTAGACGATAAGATTAAAACTTATATACTTTTATTGTATGCAAATACAGATGAGTATAAAATGTTTACTAATGTTGTAAAACAGAGAGCTCAAGATAGCAGAGATTTGACTTTGGATGCGAAAACGACAGTTGATTACTTTATAGAGTCTATGCAAGAGTCTGAGTGTGAAAATAATTAAGTATTTAAAATTTATAAGAATGGAGGTGAGGTTGTAGGGTGGCTAATCTAACCTTTAATCCTGATACTTTTGAATATAAAGATGTAGTCAGTGAGAAAATTGATAAGAAGACTGGTAAACCTTGTACGAATAGCTAGATATTGCAGTCTCGTGAGTTTATTCCGATATGTCAAGCAATTTGTAGAGATAAAACAGTTTAGTTCTACTGGCATCATTATAAGGTATCTGACTATACAGAGATAGTTCAATTTTTAGCAGTTTGCAGAGTGGGTGCTAACATTAGACCCGTAGGACAACTATAGATTCTGTAGTATAGGAACCTTGTTACTAGACGGTATCAGTTCCCAGAACTTGGATTCTCTTATAGTCAAAATAAGTTAGACTTAAAAATCTATAACCTCATGCTTAAAAGTACCTAGATAACTCGTTATGAGTCTTTTTATGAACCTAATGGCTTATAGGCTGTCATAACATAGCTGGATGTACTTCCTGAATTTAGAAAGAACTATATAGCTTAGGCTTTATTGTTTCTGGCTACTCATTCTTTTGAGAAAGATGTAAAACTGTTTATAGATTATAAACTTTACACTCCTAGATTGCCTCTTTAGGAATTTAAAGCTGCTCCTAATTTGAGTGCGTACAGTGTAAATAAAATATAGACAATGATAGAAAGAATGGGATTCAGGGAGGATATAGTTCAGGCTAATGAAAAATTAGCAATACCTGTAACAAAACGAATAATACATGATAAAAACCAGCCTGTAAACGCTTGCGGATTTAAGTTACTATTTACAAAAGAAATGAAGCCTTACAAATATAGACTGGATAGACAATTTAGAGATTATGTATAACAATTAAACCTTAGTAATATACAAGGAGTGATAAAATTTGAAGCTTAAAGCAAAGAAAATTGCTTAGATAGTATTGTGTGCTACAATGGTATTTGCCTTGTAGGCTTGTGGAAATGATGAAGATAAAGACCCTTACTTGAACTACTCTAAGCAAGAGCTTGTAGACTTAGTAAGAAACTATGAACAACAGTTACAGACTTTGAGTGATACTTTGACGGAAAAGAAAACTCTATTGCAGGGTATACAGTCTTCTACTGACCCATCTACTGCAATTTCTGAAATGCCTGATGGAACTGGTAGATTAACATTTAATGAGTTCAGTGACGGCACTGTGGTATTCCCAAATCCTCTAGTTTATCCTGATGCTGAAGTAAGTTCTACTTAGAATAGAATTTATATAACAAATATGTTTAGCTTGGCTCCTGATAGTTCTTGGAACTGTGTTTTAAAAGGAAGTACTTTAGAGTTAGAGAATAATGACTTAAAGATAGGAGCTCAAATAACAGTTGGTTATAGAAATGGGGACTATTTAACTCCTGAATATCTACAGTCTTATATGGACTCTAATTTCTTTATGGGTTGGCCTCCTGAGAATATAACTTACTAGGTTTTGATGGCTGATACAATTAAAGCTGGTGTAGATGCTTATACGCATACCTTTATAGACAGTGAGGATGCCTGGGTGCGTATAGGAATTGGTCAAGTCGGAACTACCACCTTTACATACTCAGTATGTTACAAGGGAGACGAAAGTTCAGTAGCTAATGCAGCAATTAAAAACTTGTTGCAATCAATTCAAGTTTCTGGACAACCTTTGTAGATTGAAAATTAACAGTGTATAAACAAATAAATACTTAGGATAAGAGAGTTATAACATTGCTAAGATTTTAATAATACTTTAGATTTGAGAGAGAGGAACAGATAGTTATGGATAGTAAAGAGTTTAAGAGAGATGATGAAGGCTGTTTAAATTTATAGAATCGTGTAACAGATGTTGATTATACAAAAAATTTAGAGTTTAATGACGATTCAAAAGATGTTGAAAAGCTTAAGGATATGTTAAACGACAGTGAATATACTGATGATTGTCCAGGTTATATACTTGCATTACCTTTTAAAAATTCTTAGGATTCAAAAATTTCAGATGACATGGATGATGAAGAAAGGGAATTTTATAAAGCAATGGGATGTGACATTGAGGAAGATGAGCAAGACAATGATGAAATTAGAGAATTCAACGCATTCTAGTTTAGTGATTTTTATGCTTATAATGTTACAGTGATGCAAGCGATATACTCTTTAAAGTAGAGAGAAATCAATAAGAAACGAAAAGAAAGACTTAAAGAAATTGCTCAAATCATGAAGAATATGAGTACCTCGTCATTTAAAGAGCGTAGGGAAACCATGGATATCATAATAGAAACATTTAAACAGTTGATGAATTTCTCAAGATCTTATAAATTTTATCTTGACGAACTTAAGAATCTTAAGGTAATCTTAAACGATGAGAGTCTTAGCAAAGACCTTGGCAAGACTGACATGTTAGAAATTAAAAAACGCAAGAAAGAGATTAAGAGAACATTAAAAACTTTCTTAGATGACATGGCAGATACAGTGAGTACATTGTTGTTTGACGAAGAACAATATAGAATGGAAAACTTGAAATCTTTTGATTAGAACAATAATAAAGGTTTTAACCATCCTTAAAGAAATACAGTTTAGTTGTATGATATACTTTAAAGAAGTAAAAAGAAAAACTTGGAGGAAATTTGAATGGACCTGCTTGATAAGTTTAAAAGCGTTGGAATTGAAATCAGACCACCTGAGGAAAATGAAAAAGCTAAAGAAGATGTTAAGAAAGCTCAAGAAAACGTCTTACTTACAGGAGATTAGTTTAATAAAACGTTAGTTGAACAAGCTTTGATACCTTAGAGATATGTAAATCTTGAGTTTGACCCAGATAAACTTAAGGCAGAAGTCGTAAAAGAATGGTAGAAATCTAAGAGATTTACAGTTAAAAACTTTTCAAAGTATGTAAATACCTTGTAGGGAGTTTTAACAGGTTTGAGATAGGGAATCATTCCTGACCGTTCTTATCTATTCGGGTTTACTTCTGAGACTCCGTTAGCAAACATAGCTTTTGCAGTAACGGCAATTAAATTGATGTATGCTCATGGAATGAGTGTGGTTCCTTACGTTGGATGTAGTGAGTTGTCTTAGATAATATCACTTGAAGAGGACCGGATAAACTCTAGACAGACCTTGAGAGCTTTAGAGTATAATATTTATACTAGAGCTAAAGAAATTCAAGGACTTACTTAGAAAGAGTAGAACAATGAATTTGTTTAGATGGTCGCAAATGAAGTGATAAAACGTGTAAATAGCTACGATATAAATAATTCTGACCCAATGTTACAAAAGGGAAAGAGCAGTGAGCCTAATGTAATGGACGTGATGATTAGAAAACAACCTGTCTTTTACAGGAGTTTGACCGATAGGTTCAGCTGGTAGGAATATGTAAATGCTGACCTTCTGATTTGTTGGATAGGCTTAGGTGGTCAGGAAGCGGCAGAAAGTAAAGCATTGTAGGCAGTTATGAAAGCTCGTACGGCAGTGGGAAAACCTACAATATGTTTTATGAATAGCAGTTTAACAAAGTATACGGCTGATGAAAACTTGTATCGTATGTACTGGAGTGAACTTGAAGACTTAGATGACGGAGAGCCGAGACTTAATAGATTCACCCACATAGCTTGTTATAAACAGTTTAGTAGACTTGGAAATGTAATGAGCGGCCTAGATGATAAGGGTGATGATACTTAAGGGAACTTAAAAAACTTAGAAATTGGAGAGAAAGCTTAATGATAAAAGATGATGAACTGATATATTGTGGCTGGTGTGACAAAGCTAGTACATCTAAAGAATGGTAGGAAGCTACTTATAATGCTTGCTTTACTCGCGAGCAAAGAAGATAGTTTAAACCGTTCAATGACGAAAAGATGCTTAAGAAGAACTCTAAAGTTTACTTCTTATGTCCTAAATGTAAGATGTGGGCAAAGGGTTGTCAAGAGAAACTCGTTAGAGTAAATGAAGATGGTACAGAGAAAGTTTTAGGTGGAACTCCAGTTATCAAGGTTTTAGACTCTCGTAAATCTTTGAATGACAATTAAAATAAGTCAATAAGATAGGTTAAAGCATTCTTAAAATTTCTAAGCTTAAGTAGTATGTAAAATACAATAGATAATTGATATAGTGGCAGGGTTTATAAGTTTAGACCTTGCCACTATTTTTATGCTTTTTTTGACAAATGAGATATATGTAAAATGAGATAGACATTTAAGAAAATTTTAAAACATTTGGAAAGATTTAAGCATTTAATGACAGTTGAATACTTATGAAAATTTTGATATACATAATTATAATCGTGTTGGTATCGGCTAGTTGATATTTTAGTTCAATCTGTTTACAAAAATACTTATTAAATGTTTACAAGTGGCTTGACTAGTTAGTCTCATTTAATAACATGTTGTATTTATTGTAATACAATTTATAAAAAATTTTTGGAGGCGAGTGACAATATGGCAAACAATGAATTGACATTTAATGTCACTGGCAGGTATATGAATGGCTCCCAAGTAGTAGGCTATCAACTTGTCGGTTAGGACGGAAATCAATTACAAGTTAATAGTGATCGTATAATATTCATGATTGGTCGTAATCAGATAGCTAATATGCGTATTCAATATAGCGATGGACAAGTAGTTCCTCGTGGAAAAGGCGTAAATCTGAATAAGCTGCCTAGGTTTGATGTAACTAAACAGCAGTTTGGCGGAAATGAAGCATCTCAAAAGGCCGCGAAAATTCAGAACAGAGCCAACTATAACGTTATGGGACAGTTGGAAATCGTTAAGAGAATAATGCGTGGCAAAACAGTTGAGGGTTATGTCGTTAGAGATTTCAGTGGAGCAGAAAAGAAACTTCCTAGGTCTAAAGTAATAGAGTTAGCAAGCAATAAGATAATAAGCAATGCGACTGTAAGCAAATACAATCCTTACAAAAATATGACTTTAGAGCAGGCGAGACAAACTCCTAGGTTTAAACAGAGTGAGTGGGATTATGTACAGAAGTGGGGTTACATTACTCGTTTAAATGGTGTTGGAGTGCAGTTAGATACTTTACCTGCCATGGTGATATTAGCAGATGGTTAGATAGTAGACCCTAAAGATAAAACAAATTATAACAAGATGACAGTTAGAGCAATATGCATAGGTCGTGGAGGAACCTTGTACGATACAGTTTAGAAGAAACATAAGACTTTTAAAGTTGGAGACTATATCGTTGTACTTCCTGACGGAACTCTAACCTGTGCAGATAGAACAGAGTTTATGAAGAAACTTAAACCTATACAGAGTGTAAAACAAGCTACTTGCGATGAATTTTTAAAGAACTTAGTAAACTATGATGTTGAGCTGTTCGGAATGAATAGAAGCAAGATTTAGGAGAGTGCAGTCAGAAGTTGGGCAGTTTTTAAATACGTATAAGCAATATAAAACAAATTTAGGCAGTCAGAGAACCTTAATAGCATTAGAAAAACCTATTTAGGCAGTTAGATAAAATTGATAGTACTTAACAGATTAAGCTGAATACATATATGAATTGTGGGCAGGACATCCGTAAAAGGGTGGACCTGCCTTTAATCATTTGTGTAGTAAGTAGAAATTTAAGTTTATATCGTTTATGCGAATATAGACTTGTGTTATATCTTTTTTATATTCAAAAATATAAAATTTTAGTTTGAATTTAAAATATAAAAAGTAGTTCAAGCGTTGAATTAGAAAAGTGAGGTTTAAATAATGGCTAGTAAATACGGTGATAACAGTATTAAGTCGTTAAAGAATGAAGATCAGGTTCGTCTTCGTCCTGGCGTTATTTTCGGTACGAATGATGAAGCCGGTGCAGCTAATGGCGTGTGGGAAATCGTAGCAAATGCTGTTGACGAAGCGCGTGAAGGCTTTGGTAATCAGATTCGTGTCAATGTTTGGAAAGATGGTACAGTAGAAGTTTCTGATGATGGCCGTGGCGTTCCTATGGACTGGAACGAAGCTGAGGGCAAGTATAACTGGGAACTTGTTTTCTGTACCCTGTATGCTTCCGGTAAGTATGACAGTGCTGCTTACGGTCAGGCGCTGGGCTTAAATGGTCTGGGTGCTACTGCTATGCAGTATGCTTCTGAGTTTTTTGATGTTGAGTCTGTCTATGATGGAAAGTCTCATATCATGCATTTCAAAAAGGGTAGACCTGTTGGAAAGATGGAAGTCATTCCTTCTACTCGTGAAGCTGGTAAGACTGGTACAACTATTAAGTTTAAGCCTGACCCTGAGGTATTCATTGGTATTCGTAATGGTTGTATGAGTCCTGAGTATTATCTTGATAAACTTCGTCGTCAGGCAATGTTGCAGGATGGTTTGGAGTTTATTCTGTGGCATGAAGATTTGGGCAAGTCTGTAAGTATCGTATATCCTAATGGTATTCTGGGATTCGTAGATTCTGTTTGTCAGAAGCCTATGATGAAGAAAACCGCATACTTCAAAGGCAGCGATGAAGGTACTGATGACCCCAGTGTAGAGCCTACTACTTACAAGGTAGACATGCGAATTGCGTTTAACTTCTCTCGTGAAGTGCAGGACTTAGAGTTGTATCATAACGGCTCTTACCTGTTTGAGGGTGGCGTAACTATGACCTCTGTACAGAGAGGTTTCTTGGGTGCTTTTGACTATAAACTCCATGAAATGGGTAAACTCGGTCGAAGTGATCATATTATCTTTAAGGATATAGAGCAAATCTTGGTTTGTGTGGCAGATACCAACGCTCCTGGTAACCGTACGTTCTTTAAGAACCAGACTAAGGGTGCAATCAATAACCCCTTCATCAAGGACGCCTTTGAAAAGTTTATTATGACTCAGCTTTCTAACTGGATGCGTGTCGATAAGAACACCGCTGAGGCAGTTCTTGATGAAATCCTTGCAAATAAGAAAGCTCGTGAGGAGAGTGAAAAGCTTTCTAAAAAGGTCATTGCCGAAATGAGTCGTAGCATGAGCGGTGCTGGTAATAAGCCTAAGAAATTCTCGGATTGTCGCAGTAAGAATCCTCTGGAACGTGAGCTGTGGATTGTCGAGGGTGATTCTGCTAAGGGTGCTTGTGTGCAGGCTCGTGATGCTTCTTTCCAGGCTATCATGCCAATTCGTGGTAAAATCTTGAACTGTTTAAAGGAAGACTTTACTAGAATTTTCAAGTCTGAGATTATTATTGACCTCCTTCGTATCATGGGCTGTGGTATTGAAGCGAAAGTCAAGAACGCGGAGAATTTACCCAAGTTTGATATTAGTAAACTCAATTACGGAAAGATTATAGTCGCGACCGACGCCGATACAGACGGTTGCCAAATACGTTGCCTTGTAATCACGCTCATTTATAGATTGTGCCCATCTCTGTTGAAGCAGGGTAGAGTCTTCATCGCTTTGACTCCTTTGTTTGAAATTAGCTGTGCAAAGAAAACCTACTTTGCGTATGATGAAGATGAAAAGAATGAAATTCTGGATAAGCTTCATAATCTTGGATATACTGATAACAAGATTAAGGTCCAGCGTTCTAAGGGTCTTGGTGAAAATGATCCGGACATGATGTGGGAGTCTACTATGTCTCCTGAATCTCGTAGATTGGTTCCGGTTATGCTTGATGAAACGGATGACCCTAACTATGCTCAAGTGTTTAATGCTCTGCTGGGCGATGACATTGAGATGCGTCGTATGCTGGTTCAGGAGTACTTCAGTCTGACCGAAGTTAGCGAGTAATCTTATATAGCTGAGAAATTTTAAATAATTTTAAATGTAGGCGTACTTTTGATACATTCTTAAGTATGCCTACATTCTTTATATCTTGATATTATATGATAATATAATTATATTTTATATTTTAGATATACGTAACAATTAGAGTTATAAATACTTACAGGAGTTGAGGATATACTATGCAAGGTTATAGCAATGCAATTGATATACAGAATATAAAACTTTAGAGATTGCAGGACCCTGTAATAAATGCGATAGCTTTTCCTACAAATTATGAACCCTTAATAGATTTGATGAAATCAGATATAATTTAGTGGGTCAAAGAAGAGAGATATCGTAGACAGTTGGGTTTGCAGATAGGCGAAGTTTACATAGACAATGGCAGATTGTTTATATAGTCATTTGATCATGACGGAAATCTTGTAAATGAATTGATGGTACGTAGCCTGTATAAAGGTTTAGATAATGACGGAAAGATGCTAAATAGTGTAGTAGTTGCAAGAGTTTAGTTCCTTAATAGACGTAAGGGAATGATGACAAAACTTTATGAATTACTGGAAAAGCATGTAAATGATATGGAAGATCTAGATTCTATTCGTATAGAGAGCGTAGTGACTCCAGAGATGGAGGCTTGGTGTATAAAGAATGGCTTTACACATTCTAAGTATAACGTAGGTAATTATTATAAGATACTTAAATAAAAGAGGTGAAACAAATGTTTAACGGTGCTAACAGATAGCAAATGGGAAGACCTCAAATAAATAATAGAATGAGCAAGCAAGTTGGAACAGGTAATCTAGATATAAGTAGAATACCTCCTAATGCTTTTTTAACAGCTACGAGAAAGCGTAACATTGTAAGAGCCTGTATAGACTCTCAGGCTCCTGACAAGAGACTTGATATAAAAATAGTAACTCCTATGGGAGATAGCACTTATATATAGAGGAATGACTTATTAGGAAAATATAAGTATCTTTCTGGAAAAACAATAAACCTTCATGGATGGAAGAAGGATGTTCAGTATAATATTTATACAAATGATAATAGTCAATTCTACTTTATGCAAGTACCTACGAACCTTACTGCTACAGTAAATGGGCTTTTGGCAAATAAATCGAAGCCTAAGGTTGGAGACTATATAGTGTGTTACGGTGGTGCAGATGGAAAAGTTGATATACGTACCGGAGCAGTGATATAGGCTAAGATGTTTCATAAGATGTTTAGTATACCAAGACATCCTGTGATAGCTAAATACAAAGGAAAAAAGAATAGAACATTCATGCCTAAGCCAAAATTCCTAGTTTAGTTGGGAGATGCTAAGAAGATTAGGACTTCTAGAAATGCCAGAAACAATGCAGGAATGGGTTTAAACAGTTTACAAAAACCTGGAGCTTCTGGAACTTCTGGAAAGAAACTGAATCCCGAGAATCCTTCTTATGGTGTAAATGCTGCTACATTACCTGGTGTAGATAAGAACATAGCAAGACCTTTAAATACTCCTAAGGTTAACAGGGTAAAGACAGTCGGAAAACTGATGAATGGCTAGAAGATAGTAGGGTTTGTACTTCAGATAGATGGTAAGAACTATAAGAATGTAGAAGCTCTTCAGATGAAAGCCCTTATAGCAAAGGGTGTAGTTACAGACGTTATGGTATCTCATAATAACTATGGTGTAGAGTTCTTTAGAGGAAACGGGATACAGATAGAAAGTTTACCTGAGCGTCAAGTACAGGGTGGAAGGTCATTAGGAAGATACAATCCTAATGAGAACACTAGTATGAATAGTAGACCTGTTGGAACAGGAACCCAGTCTAGTGGTTTTGGAAATAACGGACAGGCTGGAAGACAGTTTGGGCAATCGGGTAGTTTCGTAAACAATGGAACTCAGAGCGGAGGCTTCAATAACCCGTACAGACAGAATGGTGGAAACTGGTCTGGTGGTTGGAGCAATTAAGTATATAGGGTATAAGCTATAAAAGTTGAAAGATAACTTAGTTTAGCGGCGTCAATTTAAGGCGTCGCTAAATTTTTTGACTTTAAAAAACTTTAATATACTAGTTTTTCCTCTTTTTTATATTTTTAGTATAATAAAAAGTTAAATTTCTGCTTTTTAGTGAAATTGCCTCGTTAAATAGGGGCGGATACGGAGGAAATTATATGAAGTTAACTCAAATTCTTATGAGTAACTACCTTCCTTATGCGAAGGACGTTATTATGAACCGTGCAATTCCGTCAATAGACGGTTTGAAGCCTGTT
>ERZ1643251.1054-NODE-1054-length-33532-cov-25.275234_pt1 | contig 33532 bp, 29 predicted proteins | sample MGYA00579261_ERZ1643251 | MGnify/ENA primary metagenome ERZ1643251 (study PRJEB29033, sample SAMEA4952267) | chicken gut metagenome | biome: Broiler Chicken; feature: Gastrointestinal Tract; material: Caecum | place: Ireland | collected 2018 | study: Broiler... | reverse complement strand
TCAGTATCAAATACAAAATCTCTCTTGTAACTGACTATATATATCATACAAGGTTTTATGGAAAATATAATAAAATTATATAACTGTATTAAAAATTATTCAATTAATGATAAAAAAATTCTTGTATTAGACAAAGTATCATATGAATTCTCAATTAATAAATTTTATACAATAATGGGACATTCAGGAAGTGGTAAATCAACTTTAATTCAAATATTAGGATTATTAGATAACGTTACTTCAGGTGATATTTTTATAAAAGGCTTAAATGTTTTAGATTTAGATGAAAATTTAAAGGCAAAATTAAGAAATGAGAATATAGGTTTTATTTTTCAATCGTTTTACTTGAATCCAAATTTGACAGCTTTAGAAAATGTTTTGTTGCCGACATATATTAATTCTTCTTTAAAAAAGAGTGAAGCAAAAACAAAAGCTATAAAATTATTAGAAGATTTAGGGTTGGGTGAACGTATTAAACATTTCCCTAAGCAATTGTCAGGAGGAGAACAACAAAGAGTTGCGATTGCAAGAGCTTTAATAAATGATCCTGATATAATTTTAGCAGATGAACCAACAGGAAGTTTAGATGAAGAAAATGAAAAATTAATTTTTAAACTATTGCAAAAAATTAGCAAAAAAGGAAAATGTGTAATTGTAGTAAGCCATAATAGTGAGATAAAAAAGTACGCTGATATAGTCCTTAAATTAGAAAAAGGGAAAATTACGGAATGCTAACTTTTCTAAATGTTTTATTTAAACCACTACTTAGAAGCAAATGTAAACTTAAAATTTATTTTCAAATATTATTTTTTAGTTTTATATTTTTATTAACTTTATTTCAATTTAGAAATTATTTATTTATCATTTATGATGAAACAAATTTGAATATTGATAATAGAATGTTAGTAATTAATAATGTAAATGATCATTTTACAATTGAAGAAATAAATAAATATGATGATGTAGAGTTAGTTTATCAAAATTATGATTTTGTTTCTTTAAGTAATGAAATAATTTCGGATATAAATTTAGTTTTTGCTCCGAAAGATTTTTATAGTCAATACTTAATTAGAGGAGTTGTTCCTAATTATGAAAATTCAAATGAGATTGTAATACCTAACATTATTAAAATAGATAACAAGGAAGTTGATTTATCACAATATTTTAACAAAAAATTAAGTTTTAATTATTATGTTGATAACAAGTTGTATAATTATACTGCAAAAGTTGTAGGAATATATGATGGAGTCAAGTCTGGAATTAATTATTTATATACTTCATTTCATGATATAAAATTAATTAGTACAATTAGTGGAAAATCAGATACATATTATATAATTGCTAGTAGCATGGAAAAGGCAGAACAAATTAAACATAATTTACAGAAAAAATATAATATTTTCTTCTACAATAATAATTCTTACCAAGAAGGAGTTGAATTAAAAAATATTATAAAAATTTTTAATATTGTAGTTATATTGATAATAATATTTTTATTAATCACAATTAATATAATGTTAAATAATTTTTTATATGATATACGAAAAGATATTGCTATACTTAAATCTATTGGATATACTAATATAAAATTGTTACAAATGATATTTCTTTTATTTTTATTACTTATAATAATTTCTTTGACAGGATCATATATTATATGTATGATTTTAACTGCTATTATAAACTATTTAAAATTATATAAAATAATTAGTTGTATTTCTTTTACTACTTATTATGTTCCTTTTTATATAGTCGTTTTTATATTTCTTTTATTAATGTTATTGCAATTTTTTATTTCATTAATTTTCTTAAGAAAAATAAAAAAAATAAGTGTTAGTGAAATTTTAAAAATATAATATACACATAATAAAAGATGACAAAAAAGAATAAGAATAAAAAATGTTATACTATACATTTATACTGTAGTATACTACAATTAGTATTAAAAAATGAAAAGTACTATATATTTAATAGCAAAATAGTAAATTATAGAAAGAAATAAATTTGTATGGAATATTTATGGTTATTTTATTAGGGAATAGTGTTATTTAGTTTCATTTTTGAAGTTTTTGTTATGACTAAGAAAAACAAATTACAAATTATAGGCAAAAATTCAAAAGGAAATTGACTATTAATAAGTTTTTGCAATAAAACTATCTTTAAGACAAGATAGTAATATATCACTAAGATTATTAACCCATTTAGGAATAGTGCACAAATAGAAAAATCTTTTAAATATCTATTTAAGCACCAAAAACAAATCGTAAGTGGTAATATTTTCTTTTTGTTTAAATAACTTTATTTTTTCTTATTTCATGTTTTTATCCTGATATTTACGCTAATTAACTTTTAATATACAGTCAAATATGTTATAATTATTTTAGGAATTAACCTTAATTGCGATTTCCAAACGTGGTTCTCTTACGTCCCATAGATATATTAGAGTTTGTCAAGATTAACTTGTGTTAATCTTTTTTTCTTTTCATGTGTTATAATAATGTTTAGGAGGTTTATTTATGTTAATATATGATAGAAAATGGAATAATATTGATATTTATACTATGAACCCAAAAGTAGAGGAATTAAAAAGGTATAGAAAAAGTATAATGAGAAGCCATAAAACAGAAATAATGTTTTATACTTTAAAAACTAATTGTAAAGATACGATAGCAAATTTTAATGAAGGCGGAGAAATAGATATTAAATTATTAAATTATGATAAAGATACAATAATTGAAGTAAGTCCTTGGTCTAGTTTAGAATCTTTGGGGAATTTAGAACCATATGAAGTTGAAACACAACAAGAAATTATAGAAAGATATATTGAAGGAGAATATGATTCTGTAAACCCAGTAAAAACTTTTGATTATAATTGTAAAGATGATATATTTACTGAGTTAAATAGATTATTGAAAACAGAATCTGAAAAAATAGTAACTAAAAATAGTCAAGGAAATATATGGGAAATAAAAAATATAATTAATTTACCAAAAAGTTTATATTTATTACAATTATTACAACAAGGAAAATATGGAAGATTAATCTCAGAAAATATAACAAGACAATTATCTTTATTTGATATAGAATATTTAAAAAGTGTAAATATAATGGATATTAAAGATATGATAGAAACTGGTCTTGTTTCAGGTACTTTATTTGAAGCAGTTAGTAAAGCAAATATTGGTTCAAAAATATTGCAAAAAAGAAAAAACAAAAGGACCATGTATTAATGTCTAAAATAAGTAATATTCTTTTGATGATTGAATACTTAAGTACAGGGAAAAAATATAGTATAAAAGAGTTGTCTGACAATCTTGAAGTAAGTCCTAGGATGATTCGTGTTTATAAAGATGAAATAGAAAAAGCAGGAATTTATATAGAAACTATTAAAGGCCCATATGGTGGATATATTTTAAATCAAAATGTTAATGTCCCTAGAAGATTTATTACTCCGAGTAATATTAATGTAGAAAATAAAATGCTTTTTAATTTAATAAATAAAGCTATTAAAGAAAAAAGAAAGTGTATCATAGAATATTTTTCTAAAGATAAAGAGAAAACATCATGTAGAATAATTTGCCCATATGATTTAATTCTTTTAGGTAATGAATGGGGAGTAGCAGCTTACTGTGAATTAAAACAGGAAATTAGACATTTTTATATAAATAGAATTAAAAAAATAAATTTGTTAGAAAAATATTATAACTGACATATATACTTCCTCTTTTTGTGCTAATATTTAGTTAGTAAAGGAGAGGATTTTTTTATGATAAACTTAAAGGAGAGATGTAATATAGAAAATTTAACTTATGTTACTGGAAATTATGGAAAATATATATCTGTAAAAGAAAAATTTGAAAGAAGTGGAATACATATTAATTACTTTAAATATGATTTGGAAGAACCTGATGTTAATGATATTAAGTTTATATCTAAAGAAAAAGCAAGAGATGCATTTAACTTGTTAAATAGACCTGTTTTTGTGGCAGATTCAGGATTTTATATAGAAGGGTACCCTGATAATCCTGGATATCCCGGAGCTTTTGTTAAAAGAAGTGGAGTTAGTTCTAACGTTGAAGAACTTTTAAATGTAATGAAAAATATAAGCAATAGAAATTGTTACTTTCTTGATTGTCTTACTTTTTACGATGGAATTAGTTATTATCAATTTTTTGGTATTAGTAAAGGAACCTTGTCTAAAGAAGTAAAGGGAAAAGAATGTAAGAAAGCGAAATCAAATTTATGGTATGTATTTGTACCTAATAATTGTTCTAAAACACTTGCTGAAATGACCGATGAAGAGAGAAGTAATAGAAAGGACAATAGAACTAGTGCAACAGATAAATTTATAGAATGGTACAAAAACAATTACTCAAAACCTAAAATATTATCAAAGAAATTATAATTTATTATAAAAGATTAATATTATTCTAAAACTAGTTAATATTTAAATCTTTTACATGTGTTTTTGTAAAACTGTAAAAAAAAGTATAACTTTAATAATAAATGATGTATAATTAAATAGAGGTATGAATAATGAAGAAGATAAGAAAAAATAATAAAAAGAAAAAAATAATGCTTATAGGTATAATAGTTTTAGTAATATTAGTTACTACAATTTGTATATTAGTTTTTGGGGGCAAAAAATCTGACTTAGTATTAATAAAAGATTTAAATGTTGAAATTAATAGTGAAGTAACTTTACTTTCATTTGTTGATGAAGTAAAAAATGGTAGTGTTATATCAGAAGATAAAGAAATAGATACATCAAAGTTAGGTAGGCAAGAACTTGCTATAGAAGTAAAAAATGGTAATAAGACTAAAAAGTATGAGTTTACTATTAATGTAGTTGATACTACTAAACCGGAAATAGATGGAATAAGTGAAATAACTACTATAGTAGGTGAAAAAATAGACTTATTAGAAGGTGTTACAGTAAGTGATAATTCTAAAGAGGATATTAAAGTTGAAATAAAAGGGGATTATGATTTTAATAAAGAAGGCGAATATGAACTAGAATATTATGCTAAAGATTCATCAGGTAATGAAATTAGTCAAAAAATTAAATTAATAGTAGTAAGTGATCCGAATAACATGACTTTTACAACTAGTAAAGGTTTCAAAGGAAAAGTAATTGATGGTGTTACATATATTGATGATGTATTAATTGCTAATAAAACTTATTCTTTACCTAGTGATTATGGAAATGGTTTGACTAGTACAACTCAAAGTGCTTTTGATAAAATGAACGCGGATGCTAAAAGTTTAGGACTTAATTTATGGATTGCTAGTGGTTATAGATCTTATGCTACACAAAAAAGATTATATAATAATTATGTATCTAGTGATGGAAAAGAAGCCGCAGATACTTATTCAGCAAGACCAGGATATTCAGAACATCAAACAGGACTTGCATTTGACTTGAACTCTGTAGAAGAATCTTTTGCTAATACTGATGAAGGTAAATGGGTTAAAGATAATTGTTATAGATATGGACTTATCATAAGATATCCAAAAGGTAAAGAAAGTATTACTGGTTATATTTATGAACCATGGCATTTAAGATATGTTGGAGTAGAACTAGCAACTAAATTATATAATAATGGTGATTGGATTACACTAGAAGAATATTTTGGTGTAGATAGTAAATATAAGGACTAATGATTATGAAAAAAATATTATTGCTATTAGTTATCTTTTTAGTAGGATGTACTCCTAAAGAAGAAATAAATAAAGAAGAAAACAAGTTAGAAAATAGCGAAATTAAACAAGAAGAAATTACAAAAGAAGAATACGTAGATGATAATCCTATTAAATTAGGATTATACCTATATACAGGAGGCTATAATAATAAAGAAAAATTATCTACATATGAGACAACTTTTGTAAGTGGTAGTGATATAGGTTCATTTGAAGTGTTTTTTACTGATGAAGAAGTTATAAATGGTAATTCATTTAAATCATTATTTAATAGTTATTATGATAAATATGAAGGCATAGATAATTATAAGATAGGGTACAATATAGAGTTTACTTTAAGTGATGGTACTGTTAATAAGTTTAATTTATTAGAACCAAATACTTATTTATATGGAGATTATTTCTATACTTATTTGTATGATGATATTCATGTTAATAATGGAGAATTTTATAGTCATTTAGAAAGTATTAATGATGATACATTAATTACTTCAATTAAGATATATGCAGTGGATAAAATAGATGAAGTGGATAAAATTAAATTAACAGTTTTTACTTATGACAATGATGATTTTGATGAAGATGGTAATTATAAGGGTGTATCCAAGTGTTCTATAGATATAATAAATAAAAAATAAAGGGTATTGCTATCCTTTATTTTTTTATTATAAACTCATTATTATTTACATCAATAGTGATTTTATCACCATAATTAATGTTATTAGAAATAATATTATTTGCTATTAATGTTTCAATATTTCTAGAAACATATCTTTTAATAGGTCTAGCACCATATCTTTCATCATAAGAATTATTTATAATATACTCTTTAGCATTATCAGTAATATTAATAGATATATTTTTATCTTTTAATCTGTTTTCTACATCTTTAATAATCTTATTTAAAATGTTGTAAACAACATCTTTTGATAATGATTTAAATATTATAATCTCATCAATACGATTAATAAATTCTGGTTTAAAAGTATGCTTTAATTCATTTAATACTAGTTCATTAGAATTATCTTTATTTTCTAGAATATATTCACTTCCTAAATTAGAAGTCATTATGATAATAGTGTTCTTAAAATCAACTGTTCTACCTTGAGAATCAGTGATTCTTCCATCATCTAATATTTGAAGTAATATATTAAATACATCTTTGTGAGCTTTTTCTATTTCATCAAATAAGACAATAGAATAGGGGTTTCTTCTTACAGCTTCAGTAAGTTGTCCTCCGTCATCATAACCAACGTATCCTGGAGGAGAACCAATAAGTCTTGCTACTGAATGTGGTTCCATATATTCACTCATATCAATTCTAATCATGTGTTTTTCATCATCAAATAGTTCGTAAGCTAGAGTTCTAGCAACTTCTGTTTTACCAACACCAGTTGGTCCTAAAAATATAAATGAACCAATAGGTCTATTAGGATCTTTTATGCCTGCTCTTGCACGTATAATTGCATCACTAACAAGTTTAATTGCATCATCTTGTCCCATAACTCTTTTTTTCATATTTTCTTCAAGATGCAATAGTTTATCTCTTTCACTTCCTACTAATTTGCTAATAGGAATATTTGTCCATTTAGAAATGATTCTTGCAATATCATCTTCATCAACAGTATCACTTAAAATATCTGATTTATTTTGTTTATTTAATTCTTCAAGCTCTTTTTCAAGTCTTGGTATAGTACCATGTCTTAATTTAGCAGCATTTTCTAAATCATAATTATTTTCAGCAACTTCTAATTCATAATGTGCTTTTTCTATTTCTTCTTTCTTTTTACTAATTTTAGTATTAATTTCTTTTTCATCATTCCAACGATTACGTAAATCAGTTTCTTTTTCTTTTAAAGAAGATATTTCTTTATCAAGTTCAATAATTCTATTTTTAGATATATCATCTTTTTCTTTCTTTAAAGCCTGTTTTTCAATTTCTTTTTGCATAATTTCTCTCGTTAAAGTATCTATTTCTGTTGGAACAGACTCCATTTGTACTTTTATAGTAGCACATGCTTCATCAATTAAATCAATTGCTTTATCTGGCAAGAATCTACTAGTAATATATCTATCAGATAGGGTAGCAGCGGCGACTAGTGCTTTATCTTTAATATTTACACCATGATATACTTCTAATCTTTGTTTTAAACCACGAAGGATTGTTATGGTATCAAGAACAGTAGGTTCACTAACCATAATTTTTTGAAATCTTCTTTCAAGTGCTCCATCTTTTTCAATATATTTACGATATTCATTTAGAGTAGTAGCTCCAATACAATGAATTTCACCCCTTGCAAGCATAGGCTTTAACATATTTCCAGCATCCATTGCTCCTTCAAGGGCACCTGCACCAACAATCATGTGAATTTCATCAATAAACATAATTATATTACCATCAGAATCTTTAACTTCTTTAAGTACGGCTTTTAATCTTTCTTCAAATTCACCACGATATTTAGCACCTGCAATTAATGATCCCATATCAAGTTCCCAAATAGTTTTATCTTTTAAACTATTAGGAACATCACCTTTAACAATACGCATAGCAAGTCCTTCAATAATAGCAGTTTTACCAACTCCCGGTTCACCGATTAAAACGGGATTATTTTTAGTTTTTCGAGATAAAACTCTTGTTATACTTCTAATTTCATCATCTCTTCCGATAACTGGATCGATTTTTCCATCTTTAGCACTTTTAGTAATATCTCGACCATATTTTTCTAATACATTTTGTAAATTTTCTTCATAAGGATTTTGTCCGTTCATACAAATCCCTCCTTTCATACTACGATATAATTATAACACCATTTTAGCAATTGTCAATAGGGATTGCTAAAATAATAAAAATACTAGTATTGATAAAAAAAATAGTGTATACTAAATATATAATAGTGGTGATAATATGAAATTAAATAATAAGGGATTTATGTTATTAGAAGTAGTTGTAGTCTCTACAATTATTGTAACTGTATTAACTTCTTTATATATTGGTTTTTCTAAATTATATAAAGCATATGAAGATAGAAATAATTATTTTGATGTAGATACTATATATGCTCTTAAAAATATAGAAGATATGCTTATAGATAGTGGTGTTTTTAATACAATTTTATTAGAAATAAATAATGATCATTATAAAGAATTTGTAAAAGAAGGATTAGCTGAAAATGATTATATAGGTAGTTACATAAAAAAGATAAGTAATAATTATTCTTTAGAATCTATTTATATAACTACATATAGTAGTTCTTCTTTAGATAAAATTAAAAATAACAGTAATGATTTAGAATTTAATGATTTTTTAATTTATCTAAATAAAAATTTAGACTTTAGTGAGAAATATAAATACATATTTATTTCCAAAACTAAAACAGGAAAATTTGCTTATTTAAGGGTGGTATAATGAAACTTAATAATAAAGGGTATTTAATTGCAGAAATAATTGTTGCATCTGTAATTGCTATGGGACTTGCTTATTTTCTTTTAGAACTTGTAATTGATGTTAAAAATAAAAATGATAGTTATTATGTAACCACTATGTTAGAGACTGATAAAACTTTAATGACTAAAGAAGTTATGGATGATGTTAGTAGTTATAAAATAAAAGATATTTACACTAATAATATAAATTATGTAGATATAACTTTTATAATTGATGGTAAAGATGTTAATAAAAGAATTACCATTGATAAAAATAAAAAACTATTTAAATATGGAATTTTTGAAAATGATGTTTATATTAACGATGAATATTATTTTGAAAAAGAATTTGATAGTAAACTTAATATAAGTGATATTAAAATAACTAATGTTTGTTATTTTAATAATTTTTATGTAGATTGTAATTCGTTAGAACAGTCAGTTAAGGATAGTATTGATAATAAATTATTAACACTACTAGTTAATGCAAAAACTAATTATTCTGATACTGATTATGGAATAAATATTAATATTAATTATTAAAAAAAGAAGGTATAATTAACTATTTATATCTTCTTTTTCTATTAGTATTTCTTTAATAATATTAATTTTAATATTATTGTTATTAATTAAATTATTATAAAAATTTGTATCTATATTTAAGTTATAAGTGATATTATCATTAAAACTTTTTTGTATTATGTTTTTATCTTTAAGTAAATAATTTATTGTATTAACATAATCATAGTTAAATATAATATCAACATTATATCCTTGTATTAATTCTATTAATTTACCTTTTTTTATACATTCACTAGCACTTTTAGAATAAGCTCTAATAAGACCGCCTGCTCCTAATTTTATTCCTCCAAAATATCTTATAACAACGCATATTATATTTTGTAAATTATTTTTATCTAATACTTGCATAATTGGATTACCAGCAGTTCCAGATGGTTCGTTATCATCAGAAAATTTCTTATGTTCATCTATAATATAGGCATAACAGTAATGTGTAGCGTCTTTATATTTTTCTTTTAACTGTTCTAAAAAACTATTTATTTCATAAACATTATTAATTTTATGAATAATTGTTATAAATTTAGAATTTTTTATAATAATTTCATTTGTTATATCATTAGTTATAGTAAACATAAAACCACCTCTTTAATTATATCATTATATTTACATAACATCAAATTTATATTATAATTAAGTGCGAAAGAGTGATATTATGAATATACAATCTAATAAAAATATAGTTTATGTTACAGATAAAAATATATCTTATATTCAATTCAAAAAACTATTAAAATATCCTGAAGTAGTTCATGCTTATACTGTTGATAAGAACGTTGATTTTAAAATTGCATCTAATCATTCTAAAGATAAGAATTTTGATACTGCAATTAATAATTATAAACAATTATGTAGTGATTTAGACTTAAATTTTAATAATTCTATTAGAGCAGATTTAGATCATACTGATAAATTTAAAATTGTCAATAAAATAGAGGAAGCTAACTTTAATATAACTGATGATAAATATGATGCTTTAATTACTAATTATAGTAATGTTAATTTAATAACTACATCTTCTGATTGTATTGTGTTTTTAATATATGACCCAATTAAAAAAGTTATTGCTAATGTTCATTCGGGGTGGAGAGGTGTTTTACAAGATATAGTTATAAAAACACTTAAAGAAATGAATGATAAATATAATTGTAATTATAAAGATATTATAGTTTGCATCTGCCCATCAATTAGAAAATGTCATTTTGAAGTGGATTATGACGTTTATAAAATGTTTGAAGAAAAATTTAATTATGATGAAATATATGAAAAAAAGGGAAATAAGTGGTATATTGATACTGTTAAAATAAGTAAGATTAAGCTATTGGAATTAGGTATTACTGAAAAAAATATAATTGATAGTAATATTTGTACTGTATGTAATAGTAAATATATTAATTCGTATAGAACAGATAAAGAAAAATTTAAATTAAATACTGCCATTATAAGTTTAAGGGAAGGTGAAGATAAATGAGAGATTTAACTAATAATAATATTTTACATATTATAAAAGATGATATATCTTATATTCAATTTAAAAAATTATTAGAGTATCCTGAAATTGCTCATGCATATACTGTAGGGTTAGACAATAACATGAGAACTTTTACTAGTAAAGGTAAAAATAATAATTACGATAACGCAATAGATAAATACAAAATATTATGTAGTGATATAAGGTTAGATTTTGAAAGATGCATCAGGGCTAGTTTAAACCAAACTGGTGATATTAGATTAGTAACTAGTAGAGATAAACTGCCGTTTTTCAGTAACTATATACAAAGCCATGATGGTTTAATTACTGATGTTAATAATATTAACTTGATTACTAATTCATCTGATTGTATAACATTTTTACTATATGATAAAGAAAAAGGTGTTATTGCTAATGTTCATTCGGGATGGCGAGGTACATACAATAAAATATTAGAAACTGCTCTTTATGCGATGGCTAATTATTATGGATGTAAATTTAGGGATATAATGATTTTTATTTGTCCTTCTATCCGTGAATGCCATTTTGAAGTAGATTCTAGTGTTTTTAAAATATTTAAATATAGATTTGGAAATTATCCTGATATAATTAGAGAAAAAGGTAATAAATGGCACATTGATACAGTATTATTAAATAAATATTTAGCTACTGATATAGGAGTTAGAGAAGATAATATATACGATAGTGGAATTTGTACTGTATGTAATTCTGATACTATTAATTCTTATAGGGCTCATAAAGAAAAATTTGGACAAAATGCTGGTATAATTGGAATGAAAGGGAAAGTTAAATGTTTAAAGAAGAATTAAGTTTAGTACCACATTTACCAGGGTGTTATCTTATGAAAAATTCTAGTGATAATGTTATATATGTAGGAAAATCTAAAAATTTAAAAAATAGATTAACTTCATATTTTAGGGGAACACATACTGGGAAAACCGCAATGCTTGTAAGTGAGATTGATCATTTTGAGTATATTATTACTTCTTCTGAATTAGAAGCATTATTATTAGAAATAAATTTAATTAAAAAATATAATCCAAGATATAATATTTTACTTAGAGATGATAAGAGTTATCCATATATAGAACTTACTAATGATAAAGTACCAAGATTAGTTGTTGTAAGGAATCCTAATATTAAAAAGAATAAAACTCATAAATTATTTGGACCATATCCCAATGTAACTGCAGCCAGAGAAACTGTAGATATATTAAACAGATTATATCCTTTAAGAAAATGTAAAACTTATGGTAAAAAAGAATGCTTATATTATCACATAGGACAGTGTCTAGGATATTGTACTCATGAAATAGATAAACAAATTATTGATAATATGCGAAGCGAAATTATATCTTTTTTAAATGGTAATCATGAAATAGTAACTAAAAAACTAAAAGAAGAAATGGAAAAGTATTCAGATAAAATGGAATATGAAAAAGCAATTGAATATAAAAATATGCTTGATTATATAAATGTAGTTTTAGAAAAACAAAAAGTAGAACTTGATGATAATATCGATAGAGATGTAGTAGGATACTATACTAATAATAATTATTTGTCTGTTCAAATATTATTTATAAGAGGAGGAAAACTCTTAGATAGAAAAAGAGATTTATTTCCAATGGTAGATACTTTAGAAGAAGAACTTACTTCTTATATATCTAAGTTTTATGATAAACATAAAATAAAACCTAAAGAAGTATTAATTCCAGATATATTAGATGATAATATATTAACACAAGCTTTTGATATTAAGTTTTTTATTCCTAAAAAAGGAACTAAGAAAAATATATTAGATCTAGCTTTTGAAAACGCTAAAATATATTATAATGAACAGATGAGTTTAATAGAAAAAGATGAAGAGAAGACCACTATGGCAGTAAAAGAATTAGGTAGTATTTTAAATATACCTAATTTAAGTAGAATAGAACTATTTGATAATTCCAATTTATTTGGAAGCTTTAATGTATCAGGTATGGTAGTATTTGTAGATGGAAAACCATATAAGAATGAATATCGAAAGTTTAAAATAACTAATGATAAAAATGATGATTATGGTACAATGCGAGAAGTAATTTATCGAAGATATTTTAGAGTACTTAAAGATAAATTAACTAAACCAGATTTAATAATTGTAGATGGTGGTATTGGACAAGTTAAAGTAGCAAGAGAAGTGATTAATGAACTAAATATGAATATACCTGTTGTAGGACTTAAAAAGAATGATAAACATAGCACTTCAGAATTGGTAGGAAATGACCCAATAGAAATAATTAACATAGATAAGAAAAGTAATCTATTTTTGTTATTAACTAAGATGCAAGATGAAGTTCATAACTATACTATTTCTTATCATAAACAAATAAGAAGTAAAGGAGCGTTATCAAGTATACTAGATAATATTTCTGGAATTGGTGAAAAAAGGAAAAAAGAATTGTTAAAGAAATATAAAAATATTAGTAAAATGAAAGAAGCTACAAAAGAGGAATTAGAAGAAATACTTCCTGTTAATGTTGCAAATGAATTTTATGAATTTTTAAAAGAATATAATTAGTTTTTGATGAAAAATAATTAAAAATAATTAAAAATTGACATTATCTAAAAAAAGTGTATAATACTTAGTTAAGTGAGGAGATATAAGCAATAATATGCGAGCTATCTCAGGAATAAATCCTACACAATTATTAAAGTAATTGGAGTCACGAATATTAATTTATTCGTGACTTTTTATGTGCATGAATAAATTAAAACGAAGTATCAAATAAGTGTAAAAAATGGTATAATTAAGAAGATAGGAGTGAAAAAAATATGAATATTATTGAAGTTAAAAATTTAACAAAAGAATATAAATATAAAGTAAAAAACGAAAAAAAGGGATTTATGTATAATTTATTTAATGAAAAAGAAAATAAAGTTAAAGCAGTAAATGGTATTTCTTTTAACGTTGAAGAAGGGGAGACGATTGCATTTATAGGACCAAATGGAGCAGGTAAATCTACAACAATTAAAATGTTAACTGGTATTTTGTATCCAACTTCTGGGGATATAAAAATTTGTGGTTTAACTCCGATAAAAGATAGAAATTCACTTGCATATAATATAGGGACAGTTTTTGGTCAAAGAAGTCAATTGCTTCCAAACTTACCATTAACTGAAAGTATGGAAATGTTTGGTGCAATGTATGATATGAATAAAACTCAAATAAAAACAAGAATAAAGGAGCTGGTAGAATTATTTGAGCTACAAGAATTTGTTAACCAACCAGTAAGAAAATTATCACTAGGCCAAAGAATGAGAGCAGAAATAGCAACATCACTAATGCATAACCCTAAAATAATATTTTTAGATGAACCGACAATAGGTTTGGATGTTGTTTCAAAAAAGAATTTAAGGGATTTGCTTAAAAAAATTAATCAAGAACAAAAAGTAACTATATTTTTAACAAGTCATGATACAGAAGATATAGAAAGCATTTGTGATAGATGTATAATAATTAATCACGGAAGTATAATAATAGATTTACCTACAAAAAAACTAATGAATGATTATATTAAATCAAAAAGAATATCAATTAATCCAATTAAAGAACTAAAATCATATCCAAAATTAATTGATGGTTTGTCTTATCTTGTAAAAGAAAAGAATCATGTTGAAATCGAAGTGAATACTGAAGCGATAACAACAAAAGAGGCAATGCAATTTTTAATTGACAAGTTTGATATTGATGATATAGATATTAATAATGAGTCTTTAGAAAGTATTATTAGAGGTATTTATGAAGAAAGTTAGATTTGCATTAACAGTTATAAAAATATTTATGAAAAATCAAATGCAAGATAAAACAAATTTGTTATTGGATATATTTAATATGATTTCAAGATGTTTAATAGTTTTTCTATTATATGCTTATATTTTTAAATTAAGTAATGGTAGTATAAACGGAGTAGATTATAAAACGACAATGTGGAGTATGTTTATATATTTTTGTTTAATGATTTTAAATATAAGGAGATTAGATAATCAAATAATGACTGAAGTAAAAAGTGGAAATGTTGAAATGTTCATGAATAAACCTACAAGTTATTTAATTCTTTCTTTTTACAAGGTAATAGGACAAGGAATTTTTTCGTTTTTATTCATAAGTCTATTAGGATCTATTATGATGGCTATAGCAGTAGGTGTTCCTAATTTAAATTTAGTAATTTTTATTCCAACTTTTATAATTACGTTATTATTGGGTCAAATTTTAGGATTAATGATATATGCCATAATTGGATTGATGGCGTTCTTTATTCAAGATATTAGACCAATTCATTGGATTGTAGATAAGTTTGTAATGATTTTAGGAGGAAGTTATTTGCCAATTTCAATGTTTCCACCGATTATGAAAATAGTAGCGTTTTTAAGCCCTTTTGGTGCAATAAACTTTGCTTCTAGTACTGTTTACGAATCATGGAATAATGAATTTATTTATCGAATATTAATTCAAATTATTTGGATTATAATAACTTATTTAATGTTGAATTATGTATATAAAAAATCAAAGGAAAAAGCAATGATAAATGGAGGTTAGTATATGGGAAGTTTTAAATTAGCATTAATAAATATAAAGAAAAACTTTAAAAATGAAAAAGAGTTAAAAAATTCATTTATTATTTCTGTTATTGGTATGGTTATAAATAATATTGCATTCTTAATTTTGTGGTATTATTTTGGAAAGACTATTGGAGAAATAAATGGATGGAAACCTTTAGATATATTTGGATTATACGGTTTCACATCAACTTCTTATGGTATAATTGCTTCGTTATTTGCGGGAATGTTTAGTATTCCTGAGTATATAACTAGTGGTAATTTTGATAAATATTTGTTGACCCCTAAAAATATTTTGTTAAAAGTTTCTACTTCAAAAATATCAACGAGTGCTTTAGGTGATTTAATGTTTGGAGTTATATGTTTTGTTGTATTTGCAGTATATAATAAATTAACTATATTACAATTATTACTTTCGTTTCTATTATTAATAATTTCATCTTTGATTTTTTATTCATTCTCGTTATTATGTATGAGTGTTTCGTTTTACTTGATGGATGGACATAATGTTTCATCAGGATTATATGGAACTTTTTTAAGTAATTTATTATATCATGGTGGTGCATTTACAGGAGTATTAAGAATTATATTTATGTTTATAATACCTTCGTTATTATTGGGTGCAATCCCAGTTGAAATTGTTAAAAATATAGAAATAAATAAATTGATAATGATTTTAGGGTTAACGGTATTTTGGATTGTAATTTCTGTATCATTTTTCTATAAATCATTAAAAAAATATGAAAGCAATAATTTTTTTGGATTTGGAGGATAATGCACTATATTTAATATTAAGAATAAAAAGGGAAGATGTTAATAAGTCTTCCTTTTTTAGTTCTAGATTTATTATAAATTTAATAAAATTATTGCAATTCTACATGTGAACTGAAACTCAAATAATAGTTTGACATTATGCCAATTTATATATATAATGATTATTATAGGAGTGTGAATTATGAGTATTAAAGAAGAATGTGAATATGTGAAAAAGTTACCTTCTAAAGAAAAAGAAACATACTTAAGAAATGTTGATTTTAGAAAGAGATTGCTTAGTAAAGAAGCACAATTAGAATTTACGTATTTACTTGAAGATTTAGAAGGAGAAGAGTTATTATATTTGTTAGATGATAATTTTATTCCACTTTTAATTAATGATGTTAATTTACCGTATAAATTACAGGGTATTATGACGTGTGGTAATCCGTATAATAATGTGTTTCTAAAAAAAAGCAAAATAGTTGAAGCCACGTACAATAATTCAGAATCATTAAATTTTGCATTTAGAGCGTTAAACACCGATTTTGGTCAAACGTTCTTAAATTATTTGTTATCTGTTGGGGATTTAGAGCCTTTGCATTGGTTTAGTCCTAATGTTAAATTAGATTTGTTAAAAGATAACTCTATTTTTTTAAAAATTAAAAGTTTAAAGCCTGATTCTAGCATTTTTGATGTTTTTTATTTAAAGGAAGCAATAGAGTATTTACTTAGTGATAGATATTATGAAAATTTATTTTTAGATATGAATATTTATAGCATTGCCCGTATCATTAAAAAAGGTGTTAGTCTTCCTAGTTATTTAAGTAATTCTAATATATTAATAAATAAATATTTGGCTATTGATAATAATATTACTTTTTTAGAATTTTTAACAGATTTGGAAAAAAATAATGTTTATTTAAAAGATATTTTAAAAAATAGAAAAAAACAGGAATATGATGATAAAATAAAAAAATTCGACATAGAAGATAGTGAATTGTTAGAAGTTATAATTGTTTTTAATTACGAGGAAATACCTTATAATTTTCTAAAGAACGTTTCATCTATAATATCTTATATTAAACAAATCGGTAAAATAATAATTCCTACCAATAGATATCAAATATATGAAAAATTAGTTAATTTCGCCTCTTTAACAAAAGATGATAAAATAAAACTATATTATGAAATTAGTAATAACAGGAATGCTATGGAAGAGTTTTATGATGATTTTAAAACATGTTTAAGTAATTCGTATAAAGACATCAAAAATAGTGTTACAGATATCAATAATTTAAAAATGTCTTCTCTTAGCTCGAAATATGGTGTTTCTGTATATGAATTAAATGGTGAACCTTTTAAATTGTTGATAAATTGTACTTTTATGTATAGGGATGGCTCAAATTCTGATGAATTGTGGGGCTCACCAGAAGAAAATATTTCATTAAGTGTAATTGGTGATGCTCATTTGGGAACTTATCAAGACCCTTATGAAAATGTTATTGTTGGTTTTAATCAATTTGATTATATGAACATTATACATACTTATCATTCTGATTCGAATACTGATCCAAAATATGGAAGTGACAAAATATTAGATTTATATACTACAGATAATTTATTAAAAAATACTATAGGTTATAACGAAGTATTTATGAAAAATAGAAGCTCATTAACGCCTGATTTTATTATTTGTTATGATGGAATTAAAATAGGAGATATTGAGGCTAGTAAAATTTTAGGTAATATTCCTTTGGTTTTAATTCACACAGACAAATATGGAGCGAAAAAAACAATGACAGAAGAATATGAAGATTTTGATGAAAATAAGTATATGGAATATGAAGAGGCCCGTAGTATTGGTAAAAGAGGGAGATATAGTTAATTTAAGTTCTACAAGATAAAAAACAAGTATTATTATAGATGATATTTATAAGTGCATAGAAGTCTTTCTTTTTAATTTTGGATTTGTTGTAAAATTAAAGGTATCGAAGTGATGAAGTCCTTGATTTTATAAGTATATAATTTAAAATTCAAAATTATTAATAGAGATTTCTTTTTATTTATGATATACTTTTAGTGGTGGTATTATGTCGAAAATAAAAGTAATGGATGAACTACTTGCTAATAAAATTGCAGCAGGAGAAGTAGTAGAAAAATGTGTATCAATAGTAAAAGAATTAGTGGAAAATGCAATAGACGCTAAAAGTGATATGATAAAAATAGAATTAAAAGAAGCTGGTCTTAGAGAGATAAAAGTAATTGATAATGGAATAGGCATGGATGAAAAAGATGCAGAACTTGCTTTCCAAAGACATGCTACATCTAAACTATATAGTGATGATGATTTATTTTCAATTTCATCTTTAGGATTCCGTGGTGAAGCGTTACCTTCTATTGCATCAGTTTCAGAAGTAATACTAAAAACATGTCAAAATGATATAGGACATTTAATTCATATTAAAGGTGGATCAATGTTAGAAAGTTCTAATTGTGAAGCTAGGGTAGGAACTTCTATTACAGTATCTAATTTATTTTATAATACTCCTGCTAGACTTAAACATTTATCAAGTATATATACAGAACTAGCAAATGTAGTAGAATATGTAAATAAAATAGCTTTGTCTTATCCACATATTAAATTTATATTAAAAAATGACGATAAAGAGCTGTTAAATACTGATGGATCAGGTAATTTACTTAAAGTAATAAAAACAATTTATGGGGCAGATGTAGCCAAAAAAATGTTAAAAATAGAAGCTAGTAATGGAGACTATAATATTTCTGGATATGTATCTTTACCAGAAGTAAATAGATCTTCTAGAAATCATATGACAACAATAGTAAATGGAAGAGTAGTTAGAAATGCTAGCTTAAATAAAACAGTAAATGAAGCTTATTCATCTTTTAAAGAAGATTCAAGATACCCAATATCAGTAATATTAATAGATGCAGATCCATCATTAATAGACGTTAATATTCATCCTTCTAAACAAGATATAAAGTTTAGTAATTTTGATGATTTAAAAGAAATGATTTCGTCATGTATTATTAAACAAATAAGAAGTAAATTATTAATACCAAAAATAGAAATAAAAGAGCAAGAAACTCCTAAATATGAAAACTTAAGTTTAAATTTAGAAAGAAATATAGTTAAGGAAGATACAGATGATTATACTACATCGCTATCAAATTTAATTAATTTTAATACAGAAAATAGTGTAGAAGAAGAATATAGTAATTATAATTATGTAGAAGAAATAAAAGAAGATAAAAAGCTTCCTGAATTATATCCAGTAGGATTATTTTTAGGGACATATATTGGATGCCAAAACGAAAATGGTATATATTTAATAGATCAACATGCTGCTCAAGAAAGAATTAATTATGAAAAATATTTATACTTGTTATCACATCCTAGTAATAATGTTATAAAACCATTATTTTCAATTGTTATAGAACTTCCAATGAACGAGTTTATTATAATTAAAGAACATTTAGATATCCTAGATAAGTTAAATATTAAAACTGAGGAATTTGGAATATCATCATTTCGAATAGTAGAACATCCAACTTGGTTTCCTAAAAATAATGAAACAAAGATAATTAAGAATATATTTGAACTTATAATTAATAATGAAAAAAACTTTTCTTTTGAAAAATTTAATGATAGCCTGGCTGCTACAATTGCGTGTAAGGCAAGTGTTAAAGGAAATACCAATATAACAATTGAAGCAATGGAAAGTATTATTAATGATTTAAGAAAATGTAATAATCCATTTAATTGCCCACACGGAAGACCTACTATAATTAATTTTTCTTCTTATGAGATAGAAAAGATGTTTAAAAGGAGTATGTAGTTATGAGTATCAATGACGAATACGAATATGTAAAAAAATTGCCAAGAGAAATTAAAGAACTTTATTTAAAAAATATAGACTTTAGAAAAAGACTATTTACTAGTGAAGGACATTATCCATTTGTATGGTTAGTTCAAGAATTAGAAGGTGATGAGTTATTATATTTGCTTGATGATGATCTAATTCCTTTTTTAATCAACGATGAAAGATTGTCAGATAAATTAAATGCTATTATTACATGTGGTAATCACTATAATAATTTGTTTCTAAAAAAAGAAAAAGTAATAAAAGCAATATATGATAATTCAAGTTTATTAAAAAATTTCCTTAGATACTTAGGTAAAGAATTTGCTCAAAATTATTTAAATTATTTATTATCCATTGGTGATTTAACATCTTTTCCTTACTTAAATTTTAGTGCTCAATTAGAGATGCTAAAAAATAGTTCAAATTTTGAAAAAATCAAGAGCTTAAAGCCTGATTCAAATTTCTTTATAGAATTATCAAAAGAAGCAATTGAATATTTACTTAATGATAAATATTTTGAAAATTTATTTTTGGATATGAACATATATAATATTTCTTATATTATTAAAAAAGGCGTTACACTTCCTAATTACTTAATTAATTCTAATATATTAATAAATAAATATTTGTCTATAGATAATAATATTATTTTCTTAGAATTTTTAACAGATTTAGAAAAGAATAATGCTTATTTAAAAGATATTTTGAAAGATAAAAAGAAACAAGAATATGATGAAAAAGTAAGAAATTCTAGTGTGGAAAGTAAAGAAATATTAGAACTTATAATTGTTTTTAATTTTGAAGAAATACCTTATAATTTTCTCAAAAATGTTTCATCTTTGTTATCATATATTAGGCAAATTGGTAAAATAATAATCCCTATTAATAGATATCAAATGTATGAAAAACTAATTAAATTTCCTTTGTTAACAAGAGAGGATAAAATAAAACTATATTATGAAATTGGTAATAATAAAAATGCTATGGCAGAATTTTATGATGATTTTAAAACATGTTTAAATGATTCGTATAAAGGTATTAAAGATAGTGTTACAGATACCAATAATTTAAAAAAGTCTTCTCTTAGTTTAAAATACGGAATTGATGTATATGAATTGAAAGGGAAACCTTTTAAATTTTTAATTAATCATACATATATGAATAGAAATGATTTGAAACATTGTAGTACGTGGAATTCTCAAAAAAAATATGCTTCACTTAGTGTGATCAGTGATACTTGTTTGGGGACGTATAGAAGTCCATATGTTAATGTTATTGTTGGGTTTAATCAATTTGATTATATGAATATTGTACATGTGTATCATTCTGATTCATATACAAATAATGAATATGGAAGTAAAAATATATTAGAGCTTTATACAACAGATAATTTATTAAAAAGAACTAGAGGTTATAATGAAATATTTATGAAAAATAGTGATTTATTAAAACCTAATTGTATTATATGCTATGATGAAATTAAAGTTGGAGATGTTGAAGCTAGTAAGCTTTTTGGTAATATTCCTTTAGTTTTAATTCATACTGATAAATATAAAGTAAAATATACATGTATAGAATTTGAAAATAATGAATATATGGATTATGCACAAGCTAGTATTGCCAGTAGGAAAGGAAGATAAAATGCAAAAAATAATAGTTGTTTTGGGGCCTACAGGAGTAGGAAAAACTAAAATGTCGGTGGAACTTGCAAAAAGATTAGATGGGGAAATTATTAATGCTGATTCTATGCAGATTTATAAAAAATTAGATATTGGTACTGCTAAAATAAGAGAAGAAGAAAAAGAAGGAATACCTCATTATCTATTTGATATAAAAAATGTAAATGAAAATTATTCTATATATAATTATCAAATAGATGGAAGAAACGTTTTAAATGACATAATAAAAAGAGGAAAAACTCCAATAATTGTGGGTGGTACCGGATTATATATTAAAGCGTTATTATATGATTATAATTTGAGCTTTGAGAAAGAAAATGATACTTATGATGAAATAAGTACCGAAGAATTATATAATAGACTAATAGAATTAGATAGCAAAGTTAATATTGATAAAAACAATAGACGCAGAATTATTAGAGCTATAAATTATTATAAAGAAAATAATAAGTCTATAAGTGAAAATAAAACTAATAAATTATTATATGATGCTATATTTATAGGATTAACTACTGAAAGAGAAAGATTATATGATATTATTAATAAGAGAGTAGACGTTATGATAGATAATGGACTATTAGATGAAGTAAAATATTTTTATGATAATAAAGTGTATGCTAAACCTTTAATTGGTGGTATTGGTTATAAAGAATTATATAAATATTTTGATGGAGAAATATCTAAAGAAGAAGCAATTGATAAAATAAAGCAAAATTCTAGAAAGTATGCTAAAAGACAATACACATTTTTTAAACATCAACTTCCTGTAGAATGGATAAATGTTGATTTTGATAACTTTAATAATACAGTTAATAAAGTTTTAAATAAATTAATAGAGTTATAGATGATATTTGAATAAATATTATCTTTTTTCTTTTAATATATGTAAAATATCTTTAAATATTGTCAAAAATATTATATAATTAAATTGGTGATAATATGAAAAAGGTATTATTGTGTATAATGGATGGAGTAGGAATTAGTGATAATATAGAAAAAAATGCTTTTTATAATGCTAGGACTCCTAATTATGATTATTTGATTAATAATTATCCTCATTCTAAATTAGTAGCTAGTGGCGAAGAAGTAGGCCTTCCTAGAGGCCAAATGGGAAACTCTGAAGTAGGGCATACAAATATAGGAGCGGGTAGAATTGTTTATCAATCATTAGAATATATAAATAATAAAATAAAAACAAAAGAGTTTTTTAATAATGATAAGTTATTAGAGGTAATTAATTACACTAAAGAAAAAGATAGTAATTTACATATTATGGGACTTTTAAGTGATGGTGGTATCCATTCTTCAATTAATCATTTATTTGCCATACTTGATATGTGTAAAATAAATAATGTAAGCAATGTATATTTGCATGTATTTACGGATGGAAGAGATACTATGCCTGATGATGGTATTAAGTATATTCATGCATTAAACGAAAAACTAAATAGTTTAGGCATTGGTAAAATTGTTAGTGTTTCTGGTAGATATTATGCTATGGATAGAGATAATAGATATGACAGGGTATTATTGGCATATGATGCTATAGTTAATGCTAAAGGTATGGAATACAAAACAGCATTAGAGTGCTGGAAAAATCAACAAGCAAGTGGAAATACAGATGAGTTTATTGTACCATCAGTAATTGATGGCGGTAAACAAATAAAAGAAAATGACGGTATAATAGTATTTAACTTTAGACCTGATAGAATAAGAGAATTACCAAGTGCTATTACTAATAGTAATTTTACTGGTTTTGATAGAAAATATATTCCTAATATAAAAATGGTTACAATGATGGGAGTCAGTGATGAAGTAATTTGTGATAATGCTTTCGAATTACCTCTTGTTGTTAATCCTTTAGGAGAATATATATCTAAATTAGGGTTAACCCAACTTAGAATCGCTGAAACTGAAAAATATGCTCATGTTACATATTTCTTTGATGGAGGTATGGAAAAAGAGTTAGAAGGATGTAAAAGAATTTTAATTCCTTCTCCTAAAGTGGCAACTTATGATTTAAAACCAGAAATGAGTGCATATGAAGTAACTGATAAATTAATAGAAGAAATAAATAATAACGAACCAGATTTAATAGTTTTGAATTATGCTAATGGTGATATGGTTGGACATACTGGAAATTACGAAGCAGCAATTAAAGGTGTAGAAATAGTAGATGAATGTATAGGAAAACTTATAAAAAATAACGTTTTAGATAAATATACTTTGTTTTTAACTGCAGATCATGGTAATTGTGAAGTTATGGAAATAGATGGTAAAATGAATACTAAGCATACTACTAACTTAGTTCCATTAATTGTAACTGATAAAAATATTAATTTAAAAGATGGAAAATTAGGAGATATAGCAGTTTCTATATTAAATATTATGAATTTAGATAAACCAAAAGAAATGACTGGTAATAATTTAATAGAAAGGAAATAGTTATGAAAAAAAATAAGAAGAAATTAATTATTATAGGAATTATAATAGTAATACTTATGGCAGTATTTTATGTTTTAAATAGTAAATTTGGAATAACTAAATATGCAAAAGAATTAGATATTGATAAAAATACTGATAAATTAATAGCTGCTGCTATGATTGAATCAGAGAGTGAAGTGAAAGAAAAATATTTTGATGAAGAATTTATGGTTTATGAAAATGTTGGAGATGAGTTATATTTTATAGTTCCAATTCAAAAGAATGTTACAATAAATGTCTATTCAGCAGTAATGGAAGAGTCAGACATTGTTAAGGATAAACTAATAGCTACTACTAATAAACCATTTATATTAAAATGTAATATTTCTGATATAATACCTAATATTATAATAGAAATAAAACAAAATAATAAAGTATATGAATATTCGCCATATATAAGTCCTAAAGATGGTAGTTTATATGTGAATGAGTATGTTTTAAATATAGATAAATAGAATTTGAGGTGTTAAAATGAATAAAGACTCAAGAACGAAGAATGCTTTAAGAAATACAATAGTTGGAATAATATCTCAGATTTTAACTTTAGTTTTTAGTTTTGTTAATAGAACTATATTTATCCATTTTCTTGGTTCTGATTATTTAGGGTTTAATGGGCTTTTTTCTAATATTTTGTCCCTTCTTTCGATTGCAGAATTAGGAATAGGGTCTGCTATTGTTTATAGCATGTACAAACCACTTGCAGAACAAAATAAGGAAAAAATAAAGTCATTAGTTAGATTGTATAAAAGATGCTACATGATAATTGGAGTTGTAGTAACAGCGATTGGATTGTCATTGATTCCATTTTTTGATATTTTAATTAAAAACCCTCCTAATATAGGAGAAAATATTGGGGTTATATATATATTATTCTTGTTATGTAATGTAAATTCTTATTTCTTTTACTATAAAATAGTTGTAATAAATACTGATCAAAAAGGATATATAATATCTTTATATACTCAAATATTTAAATGGATTCAAGTTGTTGTTCAAATATTAGTATTAATATTTACTAAAAATTACATATTATATTTAATAATACAATTATTGTGTTCGATAGGAACTAATGCATCATTATATATTAAAGCTAATAGAATGTATCCATTTTTAAAAGAAAAAAATATAAAAAAATTAAATGAAAATGAACAAAAAAAAATAAAGAAAAATATTAAATCTATGGTTACATATAGTTTAAGCCCAGCAATTATTGGTGGAACTGACAATATTATTATATCCAGTGTAATTGGCCTTGCTGCTGTTGGATTATATTCAAACTATTATTTAATAATTAGTTCTTTAAATTTATTTTTAACTCAAATTCATTCAGCAATTAGATCTAGTATAGGAAATTTAAATGCGATAGGTAATAAGCAAAAGAAAAAAGAAATATTATATAAACTTTTATACATTGATTATTTTATATATGGTATTTGTGGTGTGCTATTAATGGCTCTTATGAATGACTTTATAAAAATATGGATAGGAGAAGAATTTTTATTATCAAATTTAACCTTACTTTCATTAGTTTTGTTCTTTTATATTGATGGTATGCAGTTTGTCGGTAGTTCATATAGAACAACCACAGGATTATTTGCTCATGCAAAGAGTGCACCATTTTTTGAAGCCGTTCTAAATATAGGTTTGTCAATACTTTTAGGTAAATTAATTGGCCTTCCAGGAGTATTTTTTGCTACATCATTATCTAAAATATTTGTATTTTGTTGGCTAGATCCATATTTAATATATAAATTCATTTTTAAGGAAAAACCTAAAGAATATGCATATAAATATTTAAAATATTTTATGATTTTTTCATTAACTTTAGTTTCTGTTTTTTACATCTCAAATCATTTTGCTGTTTCTAACTATTTGTTATGGGTAATTAAGGCTTGTACTTTAGGAATATTCACTGTTTTGATATTTGTTGTATTAACTTATAAAAGTTTTGAATTTAAATATTTAAAGGAGCTTGTTAATGGTTATATTAATAAATTAAAAAATAAGTTTATAAAAAGGAGAGCAGTATGAAAAAAATATGTTTAATTTCTTCAAATTTGCTTCCTGTTCCTAATGTAAAAGGAGGAGCAATAGAAACTATTATAACTAATATTTTACAAGAGCAAGAAAAACAAGAAAAAATTGAATTAACAGTTGTATCTATATTTGATGAAGAAGCTTATAAAGAAAGTCAAAAATATTCAAAAACAAGATTTATTTATATTAAAAAAAACTTTTTGTATTATATCATTGGAACCATTTATAATATATCTAATAAACTACTTAAAACTAATTTTAACACTTATAACACTATTGTTTTAAATAAGATAAAAAAAGCAAAATTTGATTATATTTTTGCAGAAGGTGGACATTATGAAAGTTATAATAAGTTTTTAAAGTATTTTAAAAAAGAACAATTAGTTTTGCATTTGCATCATTTTGCTACATCTAATAGTATTATTGATAGTACTTTTTCAAAGGTAGTAGGCGTATCTAAATATGTAACAGATGAATTTTTAAAAACATCTTCAATTGAGAAAGGTTATGTTTTAAAAAATTCTATTGATTTAAAAAAATTTGATAAGAAAATATCAGAAACAGAATATTTAGAATTAAGGAACAAATATCATATAAGCAATAATGATTTTGTGATAATTTATTGTGGCAGATTAATTAAAGAAAAGGGAGTTTTAGAATTAGTAAAAGCTGTAAAAAAAATAAAAAATAATCAGATAAAATTATTAATAGTAGGTTCTATAAATTTTGCAAATGGTGGAGTTAGTGAATATACTGAAATTTTAGAAAAAGAAATTAGTTCTTGTCATGATAAAGTGATTTTAACAGGGTTTATTGATAATAATGAATTGTACAAGTATTATAATATTGCAGATGTTATGGTTATTCCCTCTATATGGGATGAGGCCGCAGGATTGGTATGCGTTGAAGGTATGATATCTAAGAAAGCTATTATAACTACTGGAACTGGTGGAATAAAAGAATATGTAGGTGATAATGCAGTATTTGTAAAAAATGATAACAAATTGGTTAATGATATAAAAGAAAAAATTTTATATTTGTATAATAATCCAAAAATTTTAGAGAAACAAGTAAACAAAGGATATAAAGAAGCATTTAAATACAATAATCAGATATATTATAGAAATTTAGTTAAGCTAATTGAAAAAATGGAGGAAAGCAAATGAAAAAAGAAATAACAATTGTAACTGCATATTTTGATATAGGAAGAAAACAATTTAAAAATTATGAGAGAGATAATAACAAGTATATTGAATATTTTAAGTTTTGGGCGCGTATAAAAAATAATATTGTAGTATATACTCAACCTGAATTTAAAGAAGAAATAATAAAAATAAGAAAAAATTTTGGACTTGAAAATAAGACTAAGGTTATTACAATTGATAATATTTATGAAATAGAATCAGAAATATATAAAAAAATGGTAGATATTGAAAAATCAAAATATTTTAGAAATTATAAATATATAAACACTACTCCAGAAAATAAAGCAGACTATAATTATATAATGTTTTTAAAGTCATGGTGTTTAATGGAAACAGTAAAAAAGAAATATAATAAAACTGATTTTTTAGCGTGGTTGGATTTTGGATTCAATCATGGTGGTGCTGTATATACCAATCCTTTAGAATTTGATTATTTATGGGAATATGATTTTGAAGATAAAATATACTTTTTTACACCATATGGTGATAATGATAAACCAATTTTCCATTTAGTGCAATCAGGAGAAGTTTGTGTATCTGGAACACCATATTTTGTTCCAGCCAAATTGATGGGTGATTATTGGAATTTAATGTTAAGTTCAATGAACAGCTTGTTAGATGTGGGATTGATGGATGATGATCAAACAATATTATTAATGGCATATAGAAAAAATAAGGATATTTTTAAATTAATTAAAAGCGATTGGTTTATGCCAATAAAAGAATATGGTGGTAATCATTTAACTACAATAAAATCTTCTCAATCAAAAAGACAAGAAAATATAATCAATAAACTAATTTATAAATATCGTGTTAAAAAAAGAAATAATAAGTATTTAAAAAGAATTTCAACAATATTTTTAAAAGATTATTTGGATTAGGTGATAATATGAAATTTAGTATAATTGTTCCTGTATATAATGTAGAAAAATATCTAGACAAATGTTTAAAGAGTATTTTAAATCAAACATATAATAATTTTGAAGTTATTATTGTAAATGATGGTAGCCCAGATGATTCACAAAAAATTATTGATAAATATGTTAAAAAAGATAAAAGATTTGTCGGTTATAAAAAGAAAAATGGAGGATTGTCTTCCGCTAGAAATTATGGTTTAAAAAAAATAACTGGTGATTATATATTGTTTGTGGATAGTGATGATTATTTAGAAAATGAGTTGTTAGAAAAAATAAATGATTCTTTAATCAAAAATAAAGTTGATTTAGTTAGATTTGAATGTAATGTTGTAGACGAAAAAGAGAACGTATTATTTAAACCTAGTTTTTCTTCTTTCACAAATGAAATTTTGGAAAAAGTAATCGATGAATTAGTAAGAAAAGAATACTTTGAGCCAGTATGGTCTTATTGTTATAGCACTTCTTTTTGGGAAAAATATAAATTTGAATTTGAAGTAGGAAAACTTCATGAAGATTATGGAATTATGTTATTAGTAATGTATTACGCTAACAATATCACAGCATTAAATTATTATGGTTATAATTATGTTCAAAGAGAAAATAGTATAATGAGCAGTAAAAGTTATGAGAAAACTAAGAAAGCTGTATATGATTATTTACATTTGTTTTCAAAAGATATAGAAATTCTATTGAATGAAAAAGATAATCATAAAAAAGATGTGTTATTATCTTTTGGAGCAGAATCCATAATTTATGCTTCTAGATTATTAAATGCAGCGGATTTTAACAAGTATGTAAAAAAAATTAGAAAAGAAAAAATTATAAATTTAATCAAGGTGTATAATTTAAAAAAGGCAATAAAAAAATTCTCTGCTATGGTTAATGTAAAATTATATAATAAATTGTTTGGTGGTAGAAGAAAATGAAGAAAGTAAGTATTATTGTTCCTGTTTGGGGAGTTGAAAAGTATATTTCTAAATGTTTAGAAAGCTTAGTTAATCAAACTTTAGATGATATAGAAATAATATTGGTTAATGATGGTAGTCCAGATAATAGTCAGAAAATAATAGATGAATATGTAAAAAGATATCCCCAAAAAGTAATAAGTTATATAAAAGAAAATGGGGGACAAGGCTCTGCTAGAAATTACGGAATTAAAGTCGCAACAGGAGAGTTTATTAGTTTTGTTGATAGTGATGATTATATTGAATTAAATATGGTTGAAAAAATGTATATTAAAGCTAAAAAAGATAAATCTGATATTGTGATATGCGGGAATTATAATGTGAGTGAAAATTATTTGCACAAAAAACAAGATTATTTTACAAGTAATTATAACACTAATTTTGAGAATGCTTTATTTGGTAAAATGGCAGTATGGAATAAACTATATAAAAAGAATATAATTGTAGATAATAAAATCTTTTTTAAAGAAAATGTATGGTATGAAGATTTGGCATTTAACGTAAAGACAATTTTGAATTCTTCTAAGATTTCTTTTATAAATGAACCGTTATATAATTATTTAATTAGACAAGGGTCTACTATGAATAATTCTAATATAGAAAAAAATTTGGAAATATTGCAGGCTTTTGACGATGCCCTTGATTATATTGACAAAAATAATAAACAAGATTATATAAAAATGGTTGAATATTTAGCAATCGATCATATTTATATCTCTACAATAGTAAGAGTTATAAAAGCAGAAGCTGAAAAGAAATTGCAACAGGATGTTATAAAAAAATTAATACATTATATGGAAGAAAAATTCCCAAATTTTAGAGAAAATTTATATATAAATGAGTTACCAAAAAACAGAAAGATTGTTTATAATTTAATAAATAAAAATAAATATAATATTTTAAAATTTATATTTAAAATTAAGAAAGGATAATTTTTATGAAAAACAAAAATAAAAAAGTTGAACAATTAATATACATTTTTTTAATTTTACAACCAATACTTGATTTATCAACTTCTTTGATGGTGAGATATAGTGATTTTGTTTTTACTATTGGTATGGTTGCGAGAGGATTGTTTTTAGTATTTATTGGTGTGTATTTTTTAATATATTCTAATTCTTCTCATAAAAAAAAGAGTATAATCTATTTTATTATTTTATTTGCGTTCTGTCTTTTATACTTTATAACTAAACCCGATATTTTTACTTTATCTTTTCTTAAGACAGAATTAACCTATTTATTTAAGTTTATGTATTTTCCTATTGTAACTATATGCTTTATAAATATATATGATGAATTAAGTTTAAAAAAGGAAAAAATATTTAAAATCTGTCTATTTAATATAATTGTTTATTCTATTTTTATATTAGTTCCAGAAATAACTGGTACTTCATTTAATTCTTATTTAGATAGTAGTAAAGGTAGTGTAGGGTGGTTTTTTGCTGCCAATGAAATAGGAGCAATTGTTGTAGCATTGTTTCCATATGCTTATTATATGTTATTTGAGAGAATGTCAATTTCTAAAATTATATTAGTATTTATAATAATTATAACAGCTATGACTTTGTTAGGAACAAAAACATCTTTTTTGGGGATGGTAATAACAGAGTTCGTTTATTTAGTGTATTTTTTATTTAATTCAAAAAAGAATAGAGCATTGGGTTTAAAAACTTGTATATGTATAATTATTGTTTCTATATTTTTAATTCCAAGAATTCCGGCTATAAAAAATTTGCAAACAGCCATTAATAATGATGATGAACAAATTGTAGAAGAAGATGATAGTATTTCTGAAGATAGATATAATTTTAATCCTTCTACTCAAAAATTATTTTCTATAATTTTTAGTGGAAGACAAAACTTCTTTTTTGAAGCGCTAGATATATATAACTATTCTAAACCAGTAGATAAGTTTTTTGGTATTGGTTTTTCTAATCGAGAAACAATAAACGATGGCGGAATCGAGAAACTAATAGAAATAGATTTATTTGACGTGTTTTTCCATTATGGACTGCTTGGATTTATTATATATTTTGGACCGTTAGTATATATTTGCTTTAGAGTAATTAAACTAATATTTCAATCAAAATTTACATTTACTTTCTTTAAATTAACCAATATATATATTATAGGTATTGTAACTATGATATCAATGATTGCAGGACACGTATATGGTGCACCTTCAGTATCTATTTATGTAGCTATATCAATAGCTATGTTAGAAAGTGCTATTACTAAAATAGAGTTTCCAGTAGATAATTCAAATCGTAAAAAGAAAGTAACTATATTTGCGCTACATCTAGGATATGGTGGAGTAGAAAAATATTTATCTTCATTATGTAAAATGTTAAAAGAAGATTATGAAATAGAGATTATTTCGACTTATAAAGTGTTAGATAAACCAGCTTTTGAAATACCTAGCAAAGTAAAGATTACATATTTAATAAATGATAAACCAAATAAAAAAGAGTTTAAAAATGCTGTTAAAAATAAACAAATAATAAAAATATTTAAAGAAGGATTTAAATCTTTAAAAATATTATATTTAAAAAGGAGCAGAAATATTAAAGCAATTAGAAATACATATAGCGATTATATAATTACTACTAGAATATTCCATAATAATTTAGTAGGATACTATGGTTATTATGATATAACTAAAATAGCTACTGAACATAATTTCCATAATGATGATAAAAAGTATATAAGAAGCGTTGTTAACTCATTAAAAGGTTTTGATTATTTTGCAGTAGTTTCTAATAATTTAAAAGAATTTTATGAAGGCAAGATAGGAAAAACTAAATGTGTTTATATACCTAATGTTATAGATTCTTTACCTAGTAAAAAAACTAATTTAAAAGGTAATAATATTATTACAATTGGACGTTTAAGTGAAGAAAAAGGGCAAAAAGATTTAATAGATGTAGTTAATATAGTCAAAGAAGAAATTTCTGATATAAAACTATTTTTAGTAGGAGATGGTCCTTTAAAAGAAAGTTTAGAAAAATATGTAAGGGAACTAGATTTAACAAAAAATATAATATTTACTGGATTTTTAGATAAAAAAGGTAAAGAAAAATATATTATGGATTCTTCTATATTCGTTTTACCTTCATACACAGAATCATTTGGTTTAGTTTTAATTGAAGCAATGAGTTATGGACTTCCTTGTATTGCATTTGATTCTTCTGATGGGGCAAAAGAATTGTTGAAAGATGATATAGGAGTTTTAATAGAAAATAGAGATAAAAATTTAATGGCAAAAGAAATTATAAATTTAATAAATAATAAACAAAAACTAAATGAATATAGTAAAAAAGAATATAAATATTGTCAAAGATATTTATTATCAAATGTTAAAAATGAATGGTTAAATTTATTAAAAGGAGTTGAAGAATAAAAATGGGTAAAAAGAAAGCGATATTAATAATTATCTTACTTGTAGTAATTGTTTTATCCTTATTATTGTTTTTGTTATTTATAAAAGATAATAAAAAAGAGGAAGGTAATAATAATGTTCAAGTAATTGAAAATATTAAATCACACTATAATCAATATGTCATAACTAATAAAGAAGCAAAAATATATAAATTAGAAAATAATAAATATGAGGAAGTAGGTTGTATATCTAAAGATATAGAATTAGAATTACTAGATATTAATATTGATGAAAACACTAAATATTTTCAAATAAATATGGAAGAATTGAAATATTATATTTATTATGAAGATGTAGATGTTACTAATAATATTACTTCTGTTAGTAATAGATACAAAAACTATATAGTATTTAATAAGAGTATTATTACAAA
>ERZ1643251.1048-NODE-1048-length-33603-cov-23.148832_pt1 | contig 33603 bp, 47 predicted proteins | sample MGYA00579261_ERZ1643251 | MGnify/ENA primary metagenome ERZ1643251 (study PRJEB29033, sample SAMEA4952267) | chicken gut metagenome | biome: Broiler Chicken; feature: Gastrointestinal Tract; material: Caecum | place: Ireland | collected 2018 | study: Broiler... | reverse complement strand
TTACGGTTACATTGTCCGATGGCGCGGAACAGTCCCAAACCCTCACCTACCCCACGCCGAACGGCCTGCCCGGAATCCCGGTTGAGAGCGGCGGAAACTACACGGATGCAGAGGGGCAGCAGTGGTACTGTGATATTGTAGATTTATCTTCTGGTGTATATTTGCAAAATGTAGAATACATCAATGCAAAAGACAAAGAATGGCGTGTTAATGTGTCATGGTCTAATGGCAACGGTAATTGCATATTAGCATATTATGTTACAGATGCACCTTATGTTTCCCGTGCTCTTTCAAATAAATTAAAAGCAGTGACATATTCATCAATCCCAAGTGATTATAAAGAATATGAGATAACAGTCGAAAATCAGATAAATACGAACAAGTCTGTAATTTACATATCTATACCATCAACTGTTGTTGGCGAAGCGACAGATGAGGCTCTTGCTACTTATTTGGAATCGGCCGGTATCCATATTTTGGCGCCTAAAGCAATGACAACACAGGATATAGATATATCGTTGACAAGTGATCCGCTTACGACCTACAACCCCAACACCACCATCACGACGGACAGTGACCCGGCGGCGGGGATTGAGGTCAAGTACGTGACCGATTCCGGCGTCGCGGAGGTGCTGGACTATTACGCCAGCAAAGATGATCTGAACGGTAAGCAGGACAAGCTCACCGGGACGACGGGGCAGTTTGTTGGGTTTGACGTAAAGGGCGAGGCTGAGGCGCAGGAGATCACGGCGGCGGATGTCGGGGCAATGCCCACAGTGGACGGCGGCACGACCGGGCAGTATCTCCGCAAGACGGCAGACGGGCAGGCGTGGCAGGACGGGCCGGATTTAAGCGGGTACGCAACGCAGGAATGGGTCGAGAGTAAAAATTATCTGACCGCTGTACCGGACGAATATGTGACGTCCACAGAGCTTACCCAGGCGCTCGGCGATTACGTTACAGCCGATACGCTCAGCGGGTACGGGTACATTACAAGCGCGGCGCTTAACGGGTACGCTACGCAAAGTTGGGTGCAGGAGCAGGGATACTTAACGGCTGTACCGGCGGAGTATGTGACGGATACGGAGTTGACGGCCAAGGGGTACGCAACCACGGCGGATGTGGCGGAGACGTACGCCCCAAAGGCCCTCAAGTTTACCGGGACGTTTACGGTGGCTGGATGGACGTCGGCGACCGGCGGGTACAGCCAGACGATCAATGTATCCGGGCTGACAGCAGACGACGAGCCGATCATTGACCTTAATTCGACGGCGACGGACGCGGATACCTTTAACGGGCAGCTTGAGGCCTTCGGGCTGGTCAGCAACTTTACGACCGGGGCCGGGACGCTGACGGCGGTTGTGCTGGGCGATTCCGCACCGGAAGTGGATATTCCAATTCATGGGGTGGTGGTTTACTGATGGCGAACGCGATTATTTTACACCGTCGGCGGGTTGAGACCGTCCAGCCTGGGGAGCAGGGCTTTACCACAAACGGTGTGTTTGTTGCGCCGTACAGTACTATGTATTATGTGCACATGGCGCTGAGCAATCGCGCTGCCGGGAGCGGAGGCCGGGGGGGAGACGCTTACGGCGATAACGATACTTCGTTAGTATATGGCGGCGGTGGCGGCGGCGGAGGAGGCGGCGTATACTCCAACCCCTATATCGATTTTGCCATAAAATTAACAAAAGGCGAGAGTTATAATATAACGGTTAACATCGATTACATCTCTTTGGGGAGCATAGCAACTGCGGCGACTGGCACAGCTGCGGCAAATGGTAATGCGACGAGCACTTATGTAGGCGGCGCTGGCGGCGCTCGTCAGGGAGAGTATACAATAAGCGCCCCTGACGGATGGACGGGTGCAAACCTTGACACTGCTGTCAGTGGCGCTAAAGGAAATAATGGCACTTACGGCTCCTTTTCAGGCACCGGCGGCGCTGGCGGTGCTGGCGGTGCCACCGGTGGCGGGAAAGGCGGCCAAGGCGGTAGTGGCAAGATTTTTTCCGGCGGATATCAAAGAGGGTCGGCAGGTTCATCTGGCTCCGTCGCCGCTACCACCGGCAGTATTACAATCAGCTGGGGAGGTAATACATAATGACCAAATATGCGTACATTTTACAGGGTAAAGTTATGTACATCGAGGACAGGGACGTCGACATTAAAAATCTGGTCGCGCCTGACCTCACCGACCGGTTTGTGCCCATCCCGGAGGGCGAGACTGTCCGGCCGGGGATGATCTACTCGGACGGGGCGTTTATCGACGACCCGGTCACACCGCCGGACATTATCACCAAATACCAAAACCTGCTGTTACAGCGGGATGCGCAGTACAAAGCTGCCTTATCGTCGCTGGTGGCGATGGCTACCACACTGACTGACGCGCAGGCACTCGGCATCCAGCGTGACCTTTATCCAGTCTGGCCCAACGGTGTGGACGAGACCGGCGCATACCGGGCAGGGCAGGTGGTCACCGATAACGGCAGTCTTTATCGGGTGGTACAGGCGGTGACGCCGATTGAGAGCCAGCCGCCGCACGGGGAGGGGATGCTGGCGATTTACCGGCCCATCGATACCGGACACGCGGGGACGCAGGGAGACCCAATCCCGTGGGTCTACGGGATGGACTGCCACACCGGCAGCTATTACAACTATAGTGGGGTAACGTATCTGTGTAAGGGGGACATGCTGCCGTGCGTCTGGTATCCGGACAGCGGCATCTGGCAGTGGGAGGTTGCAGATGAATGATGAATATCTGCTGAGAGAAGTGCACGAAGAGTTCGCCGGGCGGATGGAGGACGAGCACCGCCGCATCAACCACCGGTTGGAATCGTTAGAGGAGACGATCGGGGAGATTAACCGGCTGACCTTATCGGTGCAGTCGCTGGCGGAGAGCGTCCAGCGGATGTGCAAAGAGCAGGAGCGGCAATCTGAGCGGCTACAGACGCTTGAAGACAGAGATGGGGACAACTGGCGGGCGTTGATGAAATACCTGCTGACCGGCATTGCCGGGGCGCTGGCGGGGTTTATCGCGTCGTGGTTAGGAGGAGGTATGACATTATGACGATTAACTGGGAAGTAAGAGTTAAAAATAAAACCTTTTGGCTGACGATTATTCCGGCGGTACTGCTGCTTATACAGGTGGTGGCGGCGGTGTTCGGCTACACCCTTGACCTCGGCGATCTGGGCAACCGGCTCATTGACGTGGTCAACGCGGTGTTTGCGGTGCTGGTGATTCTGGGGGTGGTCAACGACCCGACGACTGCCGGAACGTCGGACAGCGTACAGGCACTCAGCTATAAGCGACCGAAGGAGGACGGGGCAGATGTTAAAGGGGATTGACGTAAGCCACCATCAGGGGGCAATTGACTGGACAAAGGTCAAGGCAGATTTTGCACTCATCCGCGCCGGATACGGTAAATATGCCTATCAGGAAGACCCGTGCTTTGAGGACAACATCAAAGGGGCGTATAATGCCGGTATTCCCGTCGGGGTGTACTGGTACAGTTACGCAGGGAACGTCGAGAGCGCAAAGCAGGAAGCGGAAGTCTGCTTACAGGTGATTAAGCCGTATAAGGATAAAATCGTCCTGCCGGTATTTTTTGACCAGGAATATGAACCGGCGATCAAAGCGGCAAGTTATCAGGTGCGGACAGAGTGCTGCAAGGCGTTTATTTCTGCCGTGGAAGCCGCCGGATACCGGGCGGGGATGTACGCCAGCAAGGACTGGCTGGACAACCGGATTGACGCCGGGGCATTGCCGGAGAACTGTACGGTGTGGGTGGCGCAGTATAGCAATAAGTGCACCTATAAGGGACGGTACACCATCTGGCAGTATACCTCAAACGGCAAGGTGGACGGCATCAAGGGCCGGGTAGACCTTAACCAGGCGGACGACGATCTGATTATCTCCACAGCGGTTGGGTGGCAAAAGATCGCCGGAAAATGGTATTGGTACGAGGACGGCAAACTGGTTACAAACTGTTGGCGGAAGATCACCGGGGAAAGCGGCGTGCCGTACTGGTACTATCTCGGCAAAGGCGGCGCGATGCTCAAAGGCTGGCAGAAGATCGGGGAGGAAGTATTCTACCTGAACGAAAAGGCGGCCTTTGGGGTGCCGGAAGGGGCGTGCGTCATTACCGACAGCCGGGGGAATGTTGTCCGGAAATAGCCCTTGCAAATTACCGGCAAATTAAAAAAGCCCGTAAGAACGGGCTTTCGAAGTCAATCAAAGTCAATCTTAAGTCAATTCTGCAAGTTAAAAGCCGGGGCGGGTGCCTCGGCTTTTCATGTGCAAAAAAAATCGGGGCAAGTTCCGCAGAACGAGCCCCTATAAAACCGGAAGACGGTTTTTCCATCCGCCCGCAGGCGGTATTCCAGCCGCACTTTTATACCCCGCTGGCGGCAGGCGGCAAATCTCAAGAAAGGATGCTGTATGGTAGAACCCATGCGCTATACCCATTATAGCAGAAGCGGGTACATTTGGCAAATGTGGAAAATGGACAATCCAAAATGTGCCATCTGTCAAGGCAGAAAGCAGACGAAATAAATGATTCAAAACCGTGCAAAAAGCCGGTTTTTGTGCCAATAGACGGAAATGGGGCGAAATATCCGGGAAGGGACGGTATACTGAAAGCAACCTGGCCGGGGAATACAATTTGAAACGGAGGAAAGAAAATGCTTAACTTTACAGCTGCCGACCGCGTGGGTGTCGTCGGCGGGTACATCGGCGGTATTTCCGCACTGCTCAATGGCCTTGGCGGCATGGCTGCACCGGCTGCCGTATGCAGCGAGAGCCAGCCGGTCAGCCGCTATGAGATGAATATGGCGCTGAGCCTGGCGCAGAAGGACGGCGAGATCGCCACCCTCAAGGCGGACAAGTACACCGACCAAAAACTGGTGGAGGTTTACGCTGAACTGGAACGCCGGGTCAACGCCGTATCGGCCACTGTCCAGCAGAACAAGGAAGAGCAGTATCAGATCAACCTGCAGCAGGCGACTTATAACGGCACCAACACTGCCGCTATGGGCTGTATGCAGCAGCAGATCAACGCCCTTCTGGGCCTCACCAAACTGGTGGTTCCGAACAGTTCGGTCTGCCCTGGTTGGGGGAATGTGACCATTACACCGGCCACCGGCACGACTACGCCCGCGACCTGATCGCGGCATAGGGGGGCGTGGGGAGTACCCCACGCCCCTTTTGAACGGAGGAAGAAATGGTAACGATTACGCAGGTGCAAAACGGGATTCAAGCCTTCATCGAAAACGAGTTTCTGCCGGTGCTGCCGGGATGGAAGAAAGCGGCGGCGGCCACGGTGGTGGCGCTCTGGCTGCGCAATTTCCCCGGTGTGGCGCAGGAGTTTTTAGAGGGCCCGGTCGGGAAGGGCATGGGCATCTATAAGGACGGGATGATCGACCTGGACACGGTGTATAACGAAGCAGTCAAGCAGTTTGCGCAGCCGGTGCCGGTGAATATTCCGGGGCTGGGAACGGTCACGCTGACCAAAGAGAATATAGATACCCTCTATGGGCTGATACAGGAGGCGAAGGGATAATGAAAGAGATGGAAACGATTTTGGAGCGGGTGCGGGAAGAGATGGAGGACGCCGCCGAATATGCCGAGCTGGCGCTCTCGTTTAAGGCGGAGAACCCGGCGGCCGCGAAGCTCTTTGAAACGCTGTCGGAGCAGGAGAGAGGGCACGCGCAGATGCTTTTGCAGGAGGCAGGGAACCTCTGCAAGAACGAGGCGGACAAGGCAATCTATGGCTATGAGAAAGACGTCATAGGGCGGAAGGACGCCGGACTTCGGCAGAAGTGGGAACGGTTTAAAGAGCACGCATAAAGAGGGGCGCTGTCCGGGAGGGCGGCGCTTTTTTCGTTGGGGCGAAAAAATCCGGTAAAACCGGTACAATAGAAGAAAAACGAAAGGGGCGGCGGCAATGACGCTCAAAGAAGTATATGACGAGGTGCAGCGGCAGAAGCCGAACGCCTTCACAGAAGCGGAGATCACCCAGTGGGTTTCCAACATCGAAATTCAGATCGCCCGGGAGATTTATCACGTCGATTCAATTGAATACAGCTGGGCAGCGGATCAGAACACGGAACTTTTGATGGAAGCGCCGTTTGAGGATATTTATGTGCTATACGTCATGGCGCAGATCGACTTCCGAAACGGTGACTACAGCCGGTACAACAACGAACTGAGCCAATTTGACCAGCGGTTTACAGACGCGCAGGCAAGCTATCTGCGGCGGCACAAGCCGCGGCGAAAGTGGTTTAGGTGGTTCCCGTAAGGAGGTGGTATGGATGCGGAACGCGTTCGCGGCAGAGGGGAATCTGTCGCAGGATACGATAATGGCCTTCGGCGGGTACACCCATTTAGACGTCACCAGCTGGGGGAACATGTACGAGACTAAGAATCTCTCGACTGACCTTTACCCGGTGCTCAGTAACCGGAAGCCGAGGGGGATTTACCGGGAGCAGGCGCTCACGAAGCCGAACGGCCTTTACTGGAAAGACGGGCTGATGTGGGCGGACGGGACAAGCCTTTACTTCAATGGGGAACTGGTGGGGACGGTCACGGACACCGAGAAGAAATTCGCCGGGATGGGGGCGTATATCATCATCTTTCCGGATAAGAAAATCTTCTCGACCGAGGACAAGAGCCTTAAAAACATGGAGGTGACCTGGACGGGGCAGGTCAGTTTTACCACCTCCTCTATCGTCTTCCCATCCAGCGTTACGCCGTCGGAACTGGGGTTCGACCAGTACGACGGCGTGACGATCAGCGGGAGCCAGTATGACCAGAACAACACCACCCCGATTATCTACGAAATCCGGGACAGCGACTATGAACTTGCAGAGAGTGCCGGGGAAGATGAACGGGCCAACTCTTTCTACTTTACCCCGAACATCTTCCACGAAGAAAACAACGTGACGATCACCATCAAGCGGGAAGTACCGGACATGGACTATATCGTCGAAAGCGACAACCGCATATGGGGATGCAAGGATCACGAGATTTACGCCTCGGCACTGGGAGCGCCGTCCTGCTGGAACCGGTTCGAGGGGATCAGCCAGGACAGCTACGCGGTAACGGTGGGGAGCGAGAGCACCTTCACCGGGGCCGGGGTCGAGCTGGGGTACGTCATCTTCTTCAAGGAGGACACTTTCCACAAGATATACGGCACCAAGCCCTCTAACTTCTCGGCGATGCCGTCGACGCTGCGGGGGGTGGCCGCGGGGAGCGATAAAAGCGTCGAAGTGGTGGATGAAGTCCTCTGGTATCTCTCAAAAGACGGGGTCATGGCCTATGGCGGCGCGACGCCGGAAAGCGTCGCCGGGGCGTTTGGGACAAAGCACTTCGAGAACGGGGTCGGCGGCGGGATTGACGGCAAGTATTATATTTCTATGCAGGATGAGGCGGACGAGTGGGGGCTTTATGCCTACGACATCGACCGGCAGCTCTGGATGCACGAGGACGGCACCCACGCCCTCTTTATGGCATCTTCCGGCCGGGCGCTCTACTATATCGACGCCGCGGACAACAAGATTAAGACGATCAGCGGGGACAGCACGGAGACGGTCGAGTGGGAAGCAGAATTCGGGGATATCTGCGACGGGACGCCGGCCTTTAAGCAGGTGGTGCGGCTGTACTTAAACCTCTGGCTGGATGAGGGGGCGACTTGCACCGTATCCCTCCGGTACCAGTCGGACGGGGAATGGGAAGAGGCGCTGACCGTCACCGGCGACGAGACAAGGCGGACGCGGATTGTGCCCATCTACACAAGGCGGTATACCCAGATTGCCCTCAAGCTCTCGGGTACGGGGAATTTCAAGCTCTTCGGGATGACAAGGGTTCTGGAACCGTCGACCGAGCTGGGAAGCAGGTGAACGGATGAGCCAATACAATATGTCGCCGCTGCCGGATTTACAGACCGGCGGGACGCTGGAAGAAATCTACGAAAACCAGAAAACGATTAAGAACTGGCTCTTCCAGCTGAATGAACAGCTACGGTATAACCTCTACAACATGGAGGTTGAGAACTTCACACAGCAGACGGTCGACCAGCTGACCAGCGTCTCGGGGGATGTAGAAGCGCAGCTGCAGGTGCTGGACGGGAAAATCACGGCGGCGGTCACGGCGGCGGACGGGCGGTTCGCACAGCTGGAAATCGACATTGACGGGATCACCGCCACTGTCGGGGACGTACAAGGGAACGTCTCCCAGTTACAGCAGACGGCGACGGAGATCAGCGCGACGGTCGCCGGGATCGACGGGGACGTCACACAGCTGCAAATTCAGGCAAATCAGATTGAGGCGACGGTCGAGGACGTCGAAGGGAACCTTTCCAGCGTCGAGCAGACGGCAGATAAAATCAACTGGCTGGTGGCCAGCGGGACAAGCAGCAGCAACTTCACCCTTACTTCCCGGATGGCAAGTTTGATTGCGGATGAAGTGGAGATTCAGACCGACAACCTGGTTATATCTTCTATTCGATACGGAAGCAGTGTCCGCGTTCAGTGCAGTGCAGACGGAGTAGATATCTATTCCGGTAGCGGAAATATTACGATGGGAACGCCATCAGGCGGGGTAGAAACGACCGCGGGGCTTACAGTTGGCGGAACGCTACGGGCCGGGGCTTATTCCGGAAACGCTGTCGTTGGATACGGCAACATTGTCTGTTCCGATTTCCAGATGGGAGCCTATTCGGTCGTGGCGTCCGGGTATATGCGGGCTCCGGAATATCGGGAAAGTTCAGACCAGAAGCTCAAAGACGACATCGAAAGCCTGACCACAGAAAAAAGCAAGGCGCTGATTCTGGGCCTGAATCCAGTGCAATACGTCAAGCTTCCGGAAGTCACAACCGCTTCGTCTTCTCTCGGAACGCAGCCCGCCGCAGTCAATTCTCTGGCGGCGGATGTACAATCGGGACGGTATCCGGATGCACGGCTCAGGATGGGCTTTATCGCACAGGATGTGCAGAAGCTTATAGCAGGCACCGACTGGAAGGGAACAGGGATTCTGGTATCCAGCTGGACGGACAAAGGCGGAGAAGAAACGCTGATGCTGAACTACACCGACCTTATCGCCCCGCTGGTCAAGGTTGTACAGGATTTATCCGCGAGAGTTACCGCATTGGAGGGAACGGCATGAGAAAAGAAATTGAAATGGCACTGCGGGAGCTAAACGCCCTGGTGGTGCAGGGAACGACGAACGCAAAAATCTTGGCCAGCGTCAGTATCCATCTGGAAAACGTGCTGGCCGAACTGCCGCAGGAAAAGGGAGGGGTAGAGAATGCCAATCAAGGGAACGAATAACCGGTACGACGTCTACGACAACGGCGATTCGGTGACGATGATCCGGAACGACAACACTGAGGACAGCCCGTACAACCCGAACATGATTGAATTCCAGAAGCCGACGGAATCAACCACCAAGCCCGGGACATACGACGGGGTGAGCGAATACCGGCACAACCTTCTGGTCAACAACCTGACGGACACAAACCTTGACCGGTACACCCCTTCGGGCAACCCGGCGGTATCGACCGGCGCGCCGGGGGAGGCGTCGCGGCCGTCCAGCGGTTCCAGCCTGACCGGCGGGTTCAGCTTCTCGGGGACACGGCCCACCTATACTTCGCCGTATCAGGATCAGATCGACGCGCTGCTTTCGCAGATTCAGAACCGGCCGGATTTCAGCTATAACTATGTCGAAGACCCGACCTATGAAATCTACCGCGACCAGTACACGAGAGAAGGAAACCTCGCGATGCGGGACGCCATCGGGAACTCGGCGGCGCTCTCCGGCGGGTACGGGAACAGCTATGGGACGACAGCGGGGAGCCAGGCCTACCAGGCGTACCTTGGGCAGTTAAACGCGATTGTCCCGGAGCTGGAAGCGCTGGCCTATCAGCGGTATCAGGATGAGGGAACAGACCTTTACAACCAGCTGTCGGCCCTCTCGGCACTGGAAAACGCGGCTTACGGACAGTACCGGGATTCGGTCGGGGACTACTACAACGACTACCAGCTGGCCTATCAGGAGTATTCCGACGCGCTGGCACAGCAGAATTATCAAAACGAGTTCGACTATCAGCGGGGGCAGGACAACCTCGCTTATTCCCAGTGGCTTCAGGAGTTCGAGCAGGCCCAGCAGGAGGCGGCGAGAGATTTGGCCTACCGGTACGCGGCGGCGGGGATGGTGTATCCGTATGACGACGCGGCACAGAGTGTGCAGTATCTGGGCGGCGGGACAGGCGGGTCTACCGGCGGGAGCAGAGGAAACGGCGGCGGAGACGGAGATGACGACTACACGGAAGAACCAACCACCGGGCAAAACTGGTCGTATCTGCATGATACGCTTTTAAACAACTACGGCCAGGATCAGCGGAACGGGACGGCCAGCAACAGCGAAATTGGGCAGCGGCTGGCTAACCTGGTGGCGCTGGGCCAGCTGAAAGACGATGAAGCAATCGATATAGCCGAGCAGCTGGGGGTTATGTCGGCATTTTCCAGCGCGGTTTCCGGATTAAATAGCTCTGGGCGAGTACCAGCCACTTCGACAGGCAGCCACGGGAATAACCTCACAAGATAAGGAGGGAAACTATGCCGTTAAATCAAAGTCTTATAAGACGTCGTGAAGAGAAAGAGAGGGAAGCACAGCGGGAAGAAAATGCGCGTGCTTCCACTTCCGGAAGTTCCAGTTCCCGCCAGATGCCGGCAAGTACAGCGACCGCAGAAGATCAGGATAACGGACATGGCTTTCGTGCCAGAATGTCCCGGCTATCGGAAAAACTGGCAAGCAGGGGGTATGATGTTGGGACACCTAATGCATTGCGGGCAGACGATATCATTTCCGGTTCTCAAAATCAAGAGTTCCAAACGAGCCAGCCGCGCATTGACCGAATTGTCAGTGACTGGCAAAACCGGAGAGATGAAACAGACCTTCTCGATTTCTGGGGAAACAGCCGATTCGGAAACGGAATGTTCGGGAGCAACGGCGGCGAAGGAACGGGCTTCAACGCCTTTGGAGGTGGGGATGTCACCACAACTACCGGGAACCGGAGGCAATTCAGCGTTACGCTCGGCACCGGAAACCGGGAAGCAGAGGAACAAGCCGCCAGAGACGCCGCACTGAACCTCGTTATGCAGGGGGCGGAACGATTTTCCCCCAGCGTGGATGCCGGGGGAAACGTCATCGACAACGGGAACCGGGATTACAGCATACAGGACACGATTCTGCCCGTCTATACGTCCGATAAGGAACAGGAGGAAGCCGGGTATTTCGACAACCGCATTCTGGAACCGGAAAGCGTAACCTATGAGCAGGTGCAGCAGAACGCGGAAAATCAGGAAGACATTCCCTTTTCCTACCGCGTAGGGGCGGCCGGAAGAGCGGTACAAAACAGCGTCTACAACTATATTTCCAACGCGCTGGGCACGCTGGAAGCACTGAACGACCAGTCACCGGAGTATTACGGGATTGATACCTACGAAGTACTGCGGCAGGATTTAAACGACGCGATGGGGAATATCTCGGAGCGGGCACAGCGCGATTTAGATAATGGGTATATCCCGGAGTGGGTGGCCCAGACGATCGACACCGGAACGCGGATGCTGATTGACGCGGCCATTTACGCCGCCGGGGGCGCGGCCTTCGGCGGGGCGGCAGCGGCTACTGGCGCAACGGGGGCAGGGAACGCCGTTCTCGGTGTTGTGCAGAACCCGGCGTTTTACTCTTCCATGGTGCAGCAGATGGGTGACAGCTACGAAGAATACATGGACGCTGGCGTCGACCGGGAGGAGGCGCAACTGGTGGCCTTCGGGGTCGCGGCGCTGAACTCGATTCTGGAAGTACAGGGCGGCAGCGAACGGGTGATTGCGGATATTATCAACCGCATTCCGATTGGAAGAGGGGCCGACGCTGTGCGGCAGTACCTCACTAACGCCCTGGAAGAGGCGGCAGAAGAAGCCATACAGGCACCGGTTTCCAACGTCGGCGCGGCGCTCACCTATGACCCCGGAAGGGAAATTTTTAATGGGGAAGAAATGCTTGGGAACGCCGGTTCGGCGCTGCTTTCTTCGCTGGTGCTGGGCGGTATCGGCCTCGGCGTGCGGGGCGGCGTCAACGCTGCTGCAAACCAAATCGACAGGATCAGAACCGAGCGACAGAACCGCCCGCAGGAGGCAAAAAACACTGCCATTCCACAGCAGGAGCCGGAAGCCAACACCGCCCAGCAGTCAGAAACGGCCCCGGACGAATCCCGGCAGGCGGAAGCGGCGACCGACCTTGCCCTTCGGATGGCCGCCGGGGAGAACGTCGCGCAGACGGAAGCGGCGATTCGGGCGGAAGAAAACACGAGGGAAAACGAGATCGAGGCGTTCGCCCGGACGCTTGGGGAAAGAGGCGGGACAGCCTATCGGAACGCCGCGCCCCGAAGTGGGACAAGCGCGGAAGCGCAGGGGTTTCGAAACTCCTTTGAAGCCTACTACGACTGGGGCCTCTATGGGCAGGACTTTAACACCATCGACACGGCCTTTGGCGCGTATATCGACGAGGCGAAGACTTTACAGGCGTTCCGCGCCGGGCAGAACGACGCGGCCCAGACGGTGCAGGTGGGCCTCAACACCGCACCGGAACCGGTGGGAGACGTAGGGCTTACGACTACCGGCACCGCCAACGCAGTAGACCAGAACACCCGGCTTTATCTCGATCAGATGGGGCGGGCGCTGGGGGTCGAAATCCAGATTGAGAACGCGCCGGTCGACGAAGACGGGCGGCCACTTTATAACGGCCGCGTAGAGGGGAACACGATCTACCTCTCCGCCCAGTCGGAGAATAACCTGACCGGCGTTTTAAACCATGAGCTGACGCACATCTTGCAGCAGAGGGACGCGCGGTCTTATCAGAGCTACCGGGATACGGTGGCGGCCTATCTCGAGCAGACAGACCCCGGCTGGATGCAGGGGGAAATCAACCGGATTATTCAGGGTTACGCGGCCCAGGGGCAGACGGTCAGCCGGGAAGAGGCAATAGACGATATTGTCGCGGACGCGGCAGAACGGTTCCTTATCGACCCGGAAGCAGCGGCCAGCACGGTACAGACGAATAAAAGCCTTGCCAGGCGGATTCTCGACGCCATCAAGGACATCTTACAGCGGCTTTCCAATATCGTGCGGGGCGGGGAGACCCAGACCCGGGCGGCGCAGATGCTGGAAGCCAGCGCCGAGACTTACCGGCAGGCGGAGGAAATCTGGACACGGGCGCTCAGCGAAAGCGTACCGGAAGAGCAGACCGCCAGAAGCGGCCATCACCGCAGACGGGACAGGACGCGGACGGGGGTTCAGCCCGCACGGGCGGAGAACGGCAGCCAGGCACGGAACCGGGAGCAGCTTTCGGAAGACGTCGGGGCAGATGAACAGATCGATCTGGAAAGCCTGAACCAGGAAGTGGCCGAGATGCTGCGGGCCGGAGACGACGAAGTGAACGCCGAGGTATCGGCCCTCCGGGCGCAGGCGCAGATTTTACAGAATGCCACTGTGAGTGAAGCGGATATAAACAGCACGGTCGACCGGCTGGCGGCGGAGTACGGCGCGGAGGGGACGGAAGAGGCTGCAAGGCTTAAAACGGTAGTGAACGACGCGATGCAGACGCTCAGACGCCGGGGAGAGGGCGGATTCAGCGAGGCCCTTTCGGCGATTTACGGCGCGGCCCGGGACGCCGTGGGGGTTTCGGAGTATCTGGATGACAGCGTGTATAACGATCCGGCAGTGGAGCAGGTACGAAACTATCTGCGGACTACCCGGATTTATGTCCCAGCGGAGATTCGGTCCGGGTGGACAGACTGGGGCGCGTTTAGAAAGAAAAATAATGGGCAGCTGCGATTGGTAAACAGCCATATATATACTGGAAGAGACGGTATGACGCAGACTGTAAACGGAATCGATCAGGCATATATGGAATTGCAGGAAATGGCCCCGAACTTTTTCCCGGACGATCTGGTCACGCTGGAAGATGAGTTACTGGCCATGTCTGATTTCTGGGATGCGATTCAGCCGACCTACACCAGAAGGTTTGATGAAAACCGAAACGGGATCACAATGGAACAGGCGGAAGCCGCCATGAATTTGACTACGGATATCTTAGCCAATATCAATGCGTCCACCAATACGGAATATCTTGACGATATTGAGAAACAGGCACTCAGGGGGCAGGTGAGAGAGTACCAGAGGGCTAATCGAGAGTTACAGCGGCAGTACAGGCGGCAAGCACGACAGATAGAGCAGCAGACCGGTAGACTGGATGAAGCCAGAACGAGAAGTCAAGCAAACGCCAGAGAAGCGCGGCGATATCGGTTAGACTACGAACGTACACTTCACCGCTATGTTCGTGCGGAACAGGATAATTTAGAGCAGCAGGCAAGGTTTAACAGCCGCTTACAGCAGGAACGGGAACGCCTAAACGATCAGCGGGCAGAAAACCGGCAGCTGCGGCAGGAACTGCGGCAGACCCAGCGGGAGTTTGACGCCGAAAGCCGGTATTCTGCAAGACAGCAGACGAGGCTTTTGAAGACGCAGGAAGAGCTGCGGCAGGCACGACAGCAGGGGAGAGTCCGCGAACAGTACGCGAGAGCGGTAGAAAGGGAACGGGCGGACGAGCGCGTCAACCAGGCGGTTGAGGCGGGCCGCGAACGTCTCAACCGGCAGCGGGAACAGGCGGCGGCACGGGTTCAACGGGTAAGAGAGCAGAACCGTGTAAGCCGGGAACGGGCGGCAGAGAGGCGACGCCTTTCGGCTGCAAAGAGACGGATTGAACGGGTATTCAACCGCTTAGCGCGAAAGGTTGTCAAGCCGAGTGACACACAACATATCCCGGAAAATTACCGTGCCGCAGTTGCCGACTTTTTGCAAGCAATCGATTTCTCGCGGATGAATACCAGAGAAAGTGGGCTCAGTCTTTATAACTTCGGTACAACCCGCAGAATTACCAACAAAGAACAGGCGTGGCGGAATCTTCGCGACCGTTTGCAGGACATCGCGAATAATCAGTCCAGCCCGGAGTACGAGGGAGAATACATCGTCGTAGACCCTGACCTTATTGATCTTATCAACTGGTTCTTACAGGATGAACGGGTAAAGAAGCAGGTAGACCGCATGAACTCGGAAGAGGCAGAGTATCTATATAGAATCATGAGAGCGGTCGAAAAAAGCGTTTCTGAATCCGATAATATCCGGATACGGGATCAGAGGAGAAGCGCCCGGGAAGAGGCCGTGGGTATTATTGATGATCTGCAACCGGCAGAACGGGACGGTAGAAGGACTGGTAAAATCCGAACCCGCCTTGCGCGCTTTTTGCGGTGGGATTTGATGGACCCTGTTCGGTTTTCTGACTTATATGGCGAACATTTCAAAGAAGTTTACATGGAAGTCCGGAACGCCGAAAACATTAAAATTGAATGCTGGAATCAGGCGGTCAATTACGTTCGTCAGGTCAAAGAGGACTTGGGATATAAAGATTCTGACCTGCGGAAGCTGGAAGAAGAGACGATTACTGTAAATCTGACGCACTATGCAAAGCCAATCACCATGACAAAGGCACAGGCTATAAACCTTTATCTTGCCGCCAAACGGCAGCAGGGGATGCAACATCTTTTCAGTGATAGCCCAGTCGAACCGGGCGGCGGATTCCGGCCTACTGACACGGACAAATATCAATACACACGCACTTACGGCACGGTTCCGGCCGATGTTCTGGCGATTACCAATCAGCTGACCACGCAGGAAAAGGCACTGGGCGACGCACTTCAAAGGTTCTGTGAACATGATAGTTCCGAGTGGGGAAATCATGCCTCTACCCGTGTATATGGATACCGAAAGTTCACCGAACGGCATTACTGGCCACTTCAGACGGTATCTGAATACCGCAGGACGGAACAGGGATACCAGCAGGGACGGCAAGATGCGACTATCGCGCACCTCGGGTTTACCAACCCGCTTCAAGAAGGAGCACGCGGGCCGATTATGATCGACAGCGTGTTTAACGTTTTCGCAAAACATATAACCGAGATGGCTGCCTATAGCGCTTACCTGGAACCGCTGGAAAATCTAAACAAGGTGTACAATTGGAGCAGTATGCGGGATGGAAAGCGGCTCAGTGTAAAGGAATCCATGTTGATGGCATGGGGAAAGGAGGGGCAGAATTATCTAAATGAACTGGTTCGCGATATAAACGGGCAATCACGGAATGAACGCAGCTCTCCCCTTGAAAGCCTGCTCAGCCGGGTAAAAGGCGCGAGTGTCGCTGCCAATATCCGCGTTGTTGCACAGCAACCGACCGCCATTTTGAAAGCCGGGTTTATCATGCCGAGGAGGTATCTCTTAATGGGGCTGGCGGGTAGAACGGATACAGATGAAATCTATGACAATGTCCCGATTGCCCGCTGGAAAAGCTGGGGGTATTTCCGGGACGGTGTAAACGGTTCCAACGTCAAAGAGCTTTTGATCGGCAAAGACCGCGCCGTCGACCGGATACTGGATAAATCCATGGCCATGGCGGGCGCGGCAGATAACATCACCTGGAAGGCCATCTACCGGGGTGTACAGCACTGGGTCGCCCATGATCTGAAAACGAACGAGGGCGAAGAGTACCGGCAGGAAGTTCAGCGCCGGTTCCAGGAAGTCATCGACTATACGCAGGTTGTAGACAGCGTGTTCCAGCGGACGCCCGCCATGAGGCGGCAGGGATTTGGTTGGAAGCTTCTCACTTCGTTTATGTCCGAACCGCTCAAAAACCTGAACATGATGGTCGGGGCAGCCCGTGACATTACCAACACAGTGGGAGGCAGGCAGAAAGGCGCAAAGAGGCGGTTTTTAAACAGCGTCGTTGCGTTCGGGTCTTCTGCCCTGCTGAACGCGCTGATTGTCTCGCTGGTTGACGTCGGGCGCGATGACGACGACGGGGAAGAATTTATGGATAAATACGGGCAGGCCCTCTTCGGGGATGCCGTATGGAACGGGGTTTTCCGAAAGGAAGAAGATGTAACGGGGTTTGATGTAGCCCTGGGAGTTTTGGAAGGGAACCTTGGGCAGAACCTAAACCCGCTTGGCCTGGTGCCGCTGGTCAGCGACATTCTAGAAATGATTCAGGGGTACGATTACGAGTTGATGGGAATCAGCGCGATCGGCGATATTCTGGATTCGGCCTCGAAGATGGTCAAAAGCTTCGACGAGGCGAACAGCAGCAGCACAATCTTTAAGGCCTGCACCGACTTTTTCCTCGAGCTGTCGCGGTTTACAGGCATCCCACTGGACAACGCCATCCGGGATATAAAGTCGCTTTTCAACTATACCTTCGTTCTAACCGACCTTGACGAAGCGGAAGAGGCCATGCAGGCAAAATTTAAAATCTACAAGGCGACGATGACACCGGCGAAAAACAAGGCTGATTATATCGCACTCCTCCGGCAGGCCCAGTTGAAAGGGTACGACGATCTGGCGCTCCAAATCCGGAACTACCTCATCAGCCGGGGCGGTATGACAAGAGACCAGATTCAAAGCCAACTGACGGGGCTTGTGTCGGACGAGGCGGAACACCTCGACCTTATCGAGCGGTACGCGGCGGCCTACAACGACAACGACGTGAACCAGATGCAGCGGATCGCGAACGAGGCGGAAGACGCCGGTATCGACGGGGAAACCCTCTTAGATGCGGCCAAGAAGCTGAACAGCAGCGTCGTCAGCAGTTACGCGGACGCTTACATGGCGGGCGACGAAGTGGCAATGGACGAGGCAGCGGCGCAGGCCGACCGGATCGGAGTAGACCGCGACGATCTGGAAGAGGAGGCGCTGGGAGACGAGGCGGACGAGGAGGCAAGACAGGAAAGCGTCAACAGCGACCTGTACGCCGACGCCGCGTACACCGAAAGCTATCTCTACGAATCGCTGGTCAACGCCATCCTGGACGGGGACAGCGCCAACGAGAGTACCATCCGGAAACAGCTTTTGCAGGGAGGCGAGACGGAAGAGGACATCGAAAAGCGAATTCAAAGCGACATGAAAAAGGCGCTGGCCAATCAGATGGGGTACGAAGGGATTCAGGACATGGAAGAGGCGGGCGACAGCTTCGACACCAATTCGACCGGATACCGAATTCTCCATGATGAATACGGCTATACCCAGTACAGCTATTCCGATCTGGCGGATGCTTATGTCCAGAATAACGGGAGTTACGACGAGATTCTGGATGATATGTTGGGGCAGCGATCCAGCGGGGATAACGTTTACACTGAGGAAAAGGTGGAACAGAACCTCAAAAGCCAGATTCAGAAGCGGTTCAACGAGATTTACGACTGGGGCAACGGCACCGGCTGGGAACCGTACCGAGACGCCCTCCGGCGGCTGGGTAAGAGCTGGGATGAGATTCTGGACAGCTTCAAACGGTCGCAGGAAGACGATTAGGATTTAAATGGTAGACACTTGGTAGACACTTGACAGCCTTTTACTGGTGTTATACAATGGATGAATACCGAGATAATCGGGGTTCGTGGAAGTTGATGGGCTGCATAAAGTGACTGTTAATCAGGGTGTCGCCAGTTCGAGCCTGGCAGGGGCAGCCATGGAAAAGCCCGCAGTTACGGCGTTTGTCGACTGCGGGCTTTTTGTTTTGCATAAAATAAATAGGCTTAGTAGACACTTGTAGACACCATGTACCTTTTTAGGGGACGTTCGGCGCCGCAGGTGCCTATTTTTCTTTAGGATATTTTGGATTTCTCTTTTGTGGGTTCTACTGAAGTTTCCTCCGCTTTTTTGGGCGTTCCGTATATGTCATTCCGGAGGCTTTCGGCGTTGGAATGGACGTATACGGCGGCGGTGATGGCCGTCGAGGCGTGGCCGAGGAAGCGGGAGACGGCAAAGAGGTTAGACGTACGGTTATAAAGGAGGGTGCCGCAGGTGTGGCGGAGTTCGTGGGGATTCAGCACCGGGAGGCCGAGGGAGGAACAGACACGTTCCATGAAGGGGAAATACCGTCGCTTCGACCAATTGTGGGGGTTCCAGTAGTTCCCCAGGGGGGCAGGGACGACATAGCCGCTGGATTGGTAGCGGGAAAGGTAAGCGGCGAAGGAATCGGACAGCGGGAGCTGTCGGCGGCTGGACTTATTTTTGGTCTCGCCGATATAGTAGCCGCCGGACTTATCCAGTTTGACCGCCCGGCAGATGGTAATCGTCTTATGGAGCAGGTCGACGTCCTCCCACCGGAGGCCGAGGAGTTCTTCCCGGCGGAGGCCGAGTTCTAAGAGGATTGCCACCGGCAGGCCCTCGGGGTCGGCGGTGGCGGCGGCAAAGAGGCGGTCGCGGTCGTCGGCGGCGTAGGTGCGCTTCGGCGGGGTCGGGCGTCCCTTCGGCGGGGAGATGCCGTCATGGGGGGACTTATAAATCAGGCCGTTGTCGACCGCTGACTTTAAGAGGCCGGAGAGGGCGAGGTAACGCTTGTGCATCCAGCTGGACGAGCGGTCGGGCGGGAGGCTGTTATAAAACGCCTGGATGGTGGCAGGGTAGACTTCCGAGAGGGGGAGGCCCTTAAAAAAGGGGATGATCTCGTTCCGGATCGCTTCGGCGTAGCCGTTATAGGTGGAGGCGCTGCGGGAGGACTTATAGAGTTCCAGCCAGTGGGCGGCCCACTCTTCCAGCGTGATGCTGTCGGTGAGGGGTACGGGGATTGGGCCGCGGAGAAGTTCCGCTTTCCAGGCGTCGGCCTTCCGGCGGGCGTCTTCCTTCGAGGTAGAGGACAGGAAGGACTTCCGCTTGCGGACGCCGGTCATCGGGTCTTGGTAGGTGATTTTCACTTCGTAGTAGTTCCCGTGGTTCGGGGTTTGCTTTTTTCTGGGCATAAAATAACCACCTTTCTCTGAAAAAAAGGGTAGACTCACAGAGGGCCAGGTGGTATAATAATCTTGTGGGATTAGTGCCATCTGGCCTATATCTGAACCGCTTCCGGCGCTGCAACGCTGGGGGCGGATTTTTTTCGGAGTTAATCGTCCAGTGGCAGGATATAATGTGTATCCCGCTTATATCTTCTAAGTTCTGATTGTGCCTCTTCGGCAGTTTCGCGCCAGTTTTCAGCTTCGGCTTCGCAGTATTTCCTTTCCTTGTGTTCGGATGTATAAGCCTTAAGCAGTACCAAAACAATGATTACAGCGGCCGTCAAAAGTATCCAGAGGACTTCTTCTCTAATGCTGCCATCTCTGTTTGGCTGTTCTGTGGGTAGGAATTCAGTTTGACTACTTGTGCTAGATTCATCAGCGGGTAAATATCTATAATGTATAACACCTGTACCAGCTTCTTCAAAACCAACGTCATAGCCTGCTGCTTCTCCGTCCGCGTAGCCCATATCATAATAATAATCCATAGCCTCTTCGCTTCCTTCGAGGTAGCCCATGCCATAGCCTTCATCGTAAGCTTCATATACTTCTGAGGCTTCGGGATTTTCGCTGATTCCTTCAAAAAACCCTTCTTCGTATCCATCCGTATACCCTTCATCATATCCGGATTCATAGCCGACTTCTCGGCCGTCGTCTCGGCCTTGGTCGTAAGCCCGGCGGCTGGCTTCCTGCACCATCTCGCGGGCTTCGGCCTGGGTTATAGGCGGGCCGGTGTTGTCTTCGGAAGAGGTGGAGCTGGTATAGACTATGGCGGGGCTGCTGGATTCGCTGGATTCTTCGGGCGCGTCGTCCAGATAGGGGCAGACGCCGTTCGGATGCTGGTGGGCCGGGTAGCCGTGGTGATAATGGTATGTACCGGTTGAGTGATCCCAGTGGCCGCCGTTTTCATCGGTGCCGCCGGAGTGGGCAAAGGCAACGGCAGCGGGGATACAGAGGATCGCTATCAGCAGGGCCACAGCTGACAGGATTTTCCTTTTCAAGCGTTTCACCTCCTTTCTGTACAAATGTACGGTTAGAATTTCGTCGGTTTGACTATTGCCAGAAGCAAACTTCTGTTCTATAATAGTGTCAAACAAACAAGAAAAATAGGAGGTTCTTATAAATGAGAGAAGCAATGCTGAAAGCTATTGTTGAGTGGCTTAAAACTGCCAGCGAAAAAGAAATATCACTCATTTACTTCTATATATTCCGCTGACAGGTTCAGCATTGCGAAGCGCCGGGAGACCGGCGCTTTTTTTATTGCTCTCTTTCCTCTTCCGGGGGAGGCTGTTCCTCCACCGCGTCGACAAGGGTTTTTGCCAGCCGGTAAAGGGCGTCCCATTGTTCTTCCGGCATCTTCGCCAGGGCTTCAATGAACCTTCTTTTAAAGGTATCCGGCCCGAAGGCAATGTCACCGAGGAAGGAAGCAAGTTCCTGTTCCCGCCCCACCGGGCGGAACATTGGGCCCTCACCGGTGCGAAGCCAGGTTTCATTTACGTGGAATTCACGGCAAATAGAAAGAATAATTGGCTCAAGAGGCGTCCTAGTTCCTCTTTCGTAGGCGGAAATAGACACCTGTTTTGAATGGATTCTTTCCGCGAATTCCTGCTGGCTTAGTCCCAAGGCCTCTCTAAGCTCTTTTAATCGCTCGTTTATATAGATCACCTCCTTTATACCTGATTATACTACATCGGAGTAAAAAAGACAATATGAATTATGCACAACTACGCTGAAGTATCTTTGTCAATATTTTCAACTCCGTTGTATTGACATTTATACTCCAACGTAGTAGAATAGAGACACAGAAACAAATCACCAACCGCCCCGAGGGGGGGCAGAAAGGAAGGTCAATATGAACATGGATGAGATGGAAACGATGATAGACGCATTCTTCCGGAAGGAGAAGAGGATCGTCATCACCGACGGGGAAGACAACCTGAATTTTCAACTGAATGTACCGGAGCCGTTCGCAATTCCGACGATGGCGGACGCGCTGGTGCAGCTGATGGCGGGGTGCATCCAGAACGGGATACTCAGCCGGGAGGTCTGCACGGAGGTGCTGGAAGGGATGCCGGAGGCGCTGGAAAAGCGGATCGGGCAGGTTGAGGGTACGCGGTTGGTTATGACGAGAAGGGAGAAGGCGGAATGACGGAGGCGAAGGTCAAGATCACCGTGAAGGACGGGTATATCTATACTCGTTACTCCGGGAACAAGGTGCAGGCGATCAATGCGATGTGCTGTGAGCTGGCGTCGGCGATGGCCGGGCAGGTCATGCTCGGGATGATCACCGAAGAGAAGGTTGAAGAGGGGTTTCAGAAGATCAAGGAGAAGTTTCAGCACGACTTAAGCAAAATGGAATGGGAGATGCTTTATGGAAAAGATGAATGAAATCGTGACGATCGGCGGGATTGACTGCTACGAAGAGAACGGGACGGCTTACCTCAAACTGGAAACGGTGGCAAGGGGGCTGGGGTTCACCCAGGAGAAGAACGGGGCGGAATACGTCCGGTGGGATAGATTGGAAGAATACCTCTCAGAATTAGGCTTTCCCCACAAGTGGGGAAAGGACGATTTCATCCCCGAGAACGTCTTTTATCGCCTCGCGATGAAGGCAAAGAACGAGACGGCGGAGAAGTTCCAGGCGTATGTAGCGGACGAAGTGATCCCCTCCATCCGGAAGCACGGGGCGTACATGACGCCGAAGACATTACAGGAGATGCTGGACGACCCCGGCGCGATGATCGAGGTCCTTCAGCGGCTGCGGGAAGAGCAGGAACGACGGAAGGAGCTGGAAACGGTGGTCAGCGTCAAAGACCAGCAGATCGCCGAGATGACGCCGAAGGCGGGGTATTACGACCTGATTTTAATGAACAAGGATGTGATGCCGATCAGCAAGATTGCGAAGGACTACGGCATGAGCGCCCAGCGGATGAACATCCTGCTGCATGAAATGGGGGTGCAGTACAAGCAGGGGGACATCTGGCTCCTCTACCAGCAGTACGCGGGGGAGGGGTACACCCACACGAAGACCGACCTGTATGTCGACGGGGAGGGGGAACAGCACACGAGAGTTAGAACCTGCTGGACGCAGAAAGGGCGGCTGTTCATCTACGACCTCCTCAAAAACAAGTACGGGATTCTGCCGCTGATTGAGCGGGAGGTGGAGGCGTCATGAGCCTGGAAGAAGTAAGAGGGGCACTGATAAACGCCGCCTGGCGGCTGTCGAACGAGATTTGCAGGCTTTTCCCCTTATCAGGAGCGGCGGCGCAGGCAAGGCAGGAACGGGAAGCGGTCGGAGAGCTGCGGCGGATGGTGGAGCTTATCAAAGAGTTCCGGGTGGTGACTTTCACTCTCGACCCCGACGGGGTTTACTACGAGGCTGGGGAAGAGGGGAAGCACAGCTACGGGGTACTGATGCGGGGTGAGGACGGATGACGGAAGACGAAATCTGCCGGATGTACCGGCTTTCGGCGTATCCGGTGCGGCAGGTGCGGATTCTGGCCGAGCTGACCGGGATGGAGCGGGCGGAGGTGCTCCGCATCCTCCACGCCCGCGGGCTGGCGCTACAGATCGACCCGAAATCGCGGGTGGAGACGGCCAGCGAGTACAGCGCGGGGGCGTGGGAACAGGCGGACTGGCTGCGGCGGCAGGGGTACTTTTACGAGACGATCGAGGAGATGACCGGGATACCGGTGAAGGCACTGAAAAGGTGCAGGATATTCGCGGAGAAGGCGAAGGAAAGGAAGGAGAAAAAATGACGGCTGAAGAGATTATTGAACAGCTGGAAAGGCTGATTGATGACCGGGAGGCATTTATTCGGGCGTATGCGCCAGACCGTAACGTCTTTGTACGGGATAAGGAAGCGCTGGAAGAGGCTGTGAAGATATTACAGATGATTGCGGATAACAAACACCTGCATATCCACAGGATGCGGCGGATATGGCGGTATGTCGGCGACGGACGGCAGAGCGGGGATTTGCCGGTGGAGGTGGAGTAAGTGGACAGCGTTTTACTCAGCAGTAAAAAAATGGATTGGTGTACGCCGCAGGACTTTTTCGACGAGTTGGACGGGGAATTTGTTTTTGCGTTGGATACGGCCGCAACCGATAAAAGCGCAAAGTGCATCCGGTATTTTACGCCGGAAGACGATGGGTTGAAACAGCCGTGGGACGTACCGCCCGGGTACGCGGTGTTTTGCAATCCTCCCTATGGGCGGCAGATCGGCGAGTGGGTCAAAAAAGCTTATGATGAAAGTGTGCGCACGGGGGGGGACAATCGTACTGTTGATTCCAGCACGTACAGACACAAAGTATTTCCACCGGTACATATACGGCAAGGCGGAAATACGGTTTGTCGAAGGGCGGCTGAAATTTACGGACGAGGACGGAAACAGCTACGGGCCCGCACCGTTTCCAAGTATGGTGGTGATTTACAATGGATAAAATAAAGGTTAAGGTAAGGCCAGCCGGAACGAACGTCAAAATCCAGTACGAGGGCGAGGAGCTGACCATAAAAGAGCTGGTTGGTAAGCTGGAATACCTTAAAGGGAGCCAGGAATATCTGAAATGGGCGGTTGTGGAGAGAGAAAAGGAAATAGCCCTGCTAAAAAAGCAGCTTGCAGACGTCCAGCCGGTGCGGCATGGGCGGTGGATACTAGAAGACGAATACTATGTGGATGACACCTATATTTGCTCTGCGTGCGGGTATGAATTTATCATCACGGCTGGGGATTTGGAAAGTAACGAGCTGAACTATTGCCCCGGATGCGGCGCGAAGATGGATGATAAGGACATTAATGTCCCTACCAAATCCGGAATGGAGGAGGAATACGATGGATAAAATTAGCCGGGAGCGGGTCGAAAAGGTGTTGCCCGGATGTGACATTTGCAGAAGCAAAAAGGAAATTAAAAGCAATAATTTTTGCGGATCTGCGGCAATTCGAATCGTTGACCATTTTTTAGGTATTTCTGGGAATGAAAAGAAAATCAAACTTTTTGATCGTATATATGCTCCAAGCTTTTCTATCAAATTTTGTCCAATGTGCGGAAAGCCCTTAACGGCAGAGGCCGTAGATTTGGTTATGCAGAGATTGGAGGCGTTACAGGATGAGGCTGATTGACGCGGACGCGCTGCACTCTGAAATCAGCAAGTGGCCGGACAGCGTAATGTACAAGGACTGGGTGCAGAGCGCGATTGCTACTGCGCCTACCGCCCCCACCTACGGGCAGTGGATCAGCGTGAAGGACAGGCTGCCGGAAAGAAACGGAAAGTATATCGTAACTGCGTGTGACGAAGGAGAATCATACGACGAGATAATCTGGAATGATACCGTTGTCGTATGTGCTGAGTATTATAAAGGCTGCTGGACATGGGAAGAAAGCAGCACAGAATATAGTCTTGACGGTATCGTGACCCACTGGATGCCGCTACCAGAACCGCCGAAGGAGCGCTATAAATGCCTCTATGCCGATGCTAACGGAGTGTGCAGCAAGTGCAGCGCAAACGGCGAAATCATTTATTGCGTAGAGGGGCCGTGCCCTTACATGTTTGAGGAGGTGCGAGACGATGGCAAAAATAAACTGGATTAACGGGAGCATCGAACCTCCGGATGCCGAACGATGCTATGTCATCGCCGAGGCGCTGACGGATTACGGTGCACTCAAAAAGGGCGATATAGTGATCGACAGCGACCTGTGGACAGGCGGCCAGTGGGGATACTATTACGGCATCTTCCAGGTGCTCAGCTGGGCGCGGATGCTCTACCCCGATATCCCCAAGGACTTGCAGGGGCGGGTTAAGCGGTACTTCGGAAAGGAGGTCAAAAACGATGGAAATTAAACCTTGCCCGTTTTGCGGGAGCGAAAACGTAGAATATAGTTCTTTGGCGGGGCGTGTATTTTGCGAAGATTGTCAAGCACACGGCCCTTGTGGGGCGACAAATGAAGATGCAATCAGAAAATGGAACGCTGCGCCGAGAAAGGAAGATGCGGAGATGGAAAAGAACTGCGGAAACTGCAAATACCTGAAACTGGGAAATAAAGCCAAAAGCAAATGGTACTGTACCAAAGCGTTAGAAGATGAGTACAGCAGCTGCAAATCTTGGGCTCCACACAACCCCTTTAAGCCTACTCAAATGACAGTCTGTAATGAATGCCAATATGAATACTGGGACAACGGTGAGCATTATTGTGGGAAAGCAATCTGGAATCTGGACTACTCCTGTCCTGGATGGGAGGCAAAGGAGCCGAAATCGACCCCTTTAAACGCAGAAAATCCGAGCGGGAAGCCGTTTATAAACCTCGCACCGGATGAACTGGACGTCATCCAGACACTGGAAACGAAGGTCAATGAATACCTGATGGCGGCGGAGGAGGCGGCGGAGCTGGCGCAAGCGATGTTGAAATACTGCCGGGCCTGCGGCCATGGGAGCTGGACGCCGGTTAACCCAAAAGACGCGACAGACGCGGTGATCGAGGAGTATGCAGACCTGCTGCTGGCGATGGAGGCCAGTTTTCCGCGATGCGAGGGAAACAAGATGTTTTATAACAACTTGGAGCGGGTATACAAAGAAAAGGCCAAACGGTGGGCCGAGAGACTGAAAGAAAGGGGAGAAGAATAATGACGGCGGTGGCATTTTTAAAGGAAGGTGAAGAGGATGACGGGAACGATCAGTTTTAAGGGTCGGATGACGGCGAAGGCACTGCTTGAAGTGGTGGCGAAGCTGCCGGAGGCGCAGAAGATGTACATCCTGGGCTATGCCGAGGGGATGGCCGACCAGGCGGAAGCAGAAAGAAAGGAGCGGGAAAAGGATGGAAGAGAGGATTAAAGAAGTGTTCGCGCTGCTGGACACCTACGCCCAGATGGGGCAGAACGTAACGGTGCGGGACGCGGCGGCAATCTGCGGGATATCAGTAGAGGCGATGCGGGCCGGGATTGAGAAAGGGTCGGTGCCCTTCGCGTTTGAATCAAGCCCGAAGGGGGCCAGCCGGGGATACTACGTCATCAGCCCGGTAGCACTCTGGCAGTGGTACTCGGGCGGCATGAAGGGGGCCGGACAAGATGGGCGCTAAGCGGAAATACCGGTATGTCTACGCCCACCTGGTGGCTGAGATGGACAAGTGGGGGATTCTGCCGGAAGATTTGGCGAAGGCCTGCGGCTGCGGAATATCCGTCATTTACGAGAAGCTGATTGGGCGGCAGAATTTCACGCCGAGGCAGCGTCAGGCAATTGGGCGAAAGCTCTTCCCTTATACAAACTCCGGCTGGCTCTTTGAAAAAGACCGGGAGGCGAAAGCATTTAACCAGGAGCTGAAAGAGGCGGAAGATGCCCGGAAGGGAATGGAGGAGGAAGAAGAAAAGCAGGAGGCAGCCGAAAGCTTGGAAGCGTTCCTCGAAGGGCTGTCGGCAGTGCCGGGAGAAGTCGGGGAGGAGGCGAGAGAGCGGGCACGGCAGATCATAGAGGGGCTGCTGCTGGATGCGGACAAATAAAAAAGTGGGAAGCGCCGCCCCAAAACGGAGCAGCGCTTCCCACCAAAACAAACCAAAAGAAAGGAGGTAATATGAACAACGTATCCCATGAAACAACCCGTAACTATAGTATATCGACGGGGAGAGCGTTTGTCAAGAAAAGGAGTGTGTGGAAAAAATGCAGATGATTAAAGGAGAAGAGGCATTCACGGTCGCCGTCCAGATGCTGGTTAGGCATGAGGTACCGGAAGGGGCGTATATCCTCGACACGCCGGACATTTATCTGGCGGTATACAACCCGGACGAGAACACCATCAGAGGGAAGATGAGGGCTTTTTACAGCCTCGAAGAGGCGGAAGGCTGGATGGAAGAGCAGGAGGCCGCCTATCAGCGGCAGTACATGGATGATTGGGAGGTATTAAGATGCAGGTATTGATTATCGGCGGGGCGGTGCTGTTTGGATGGGCCGTCCGGAAGAAGTCGGCAGAGGTCTTAAAAATCCGGAAGGCCAACCAGGCAAGACGGGACAGGCGGTGGCAGGCGGCGATGCGCGAAAAAAGCTGGCGGCAGGTTATGGAGGTACACTGAAATGAGAGTTTATCTCAATACGGACGTGATTATCCTGATGATGTACCATCAGGAGCTCAACATAACCAAATTGGCGGACAGGGCTGGATACGCCCGCGAGTATCTGGGGAAGGTCATCCGGAGCGGGGAAAGTACCGACGATATGGCGGAGAAGATCGCCGGGGCGCTGGGGCTGCCCTATGAGACAGTACTGCTGCCGGTAGGGCCGGCCGACAGCCTCCGAAAGTCCAAAAGGGTAGATTTAAACTATGAGGCTGTGCGGCGTATTATGAGGGCCCAGAAACTATCGGTCAGAGACATTGCCCAAAAGATGGGAATGTCATACCAAGCAGCCTATTATATCTTGCAGCACAGAGCCCCGCTGCGAAGCGGCGTCGAAAAGCTGGCGGCGGCGCTGGGTGTCGAGCTGAAGGAGATTATAGAGGAGGACGCGGAATGAATAAAGCGGAAAAGCGGGGGCGGTATGTGAAGCACCCCCTCAGGAAAGTGGGTCGGGAAGAGTGGCTGGAACTGCGGCGGGAAGGGATCGGCGGCAGCGATGCGGCCATCATTGCAGGGCTGAACCGGTTCGGTTCGGAGATGGAGCTATGGGCCGACAAGAAGGGGCTGGCCCCGGAGAAGGAGGCCACCGAGGCGATGAAGATCGGCGTCGAACTGGAAGACTATGTGGCAAGACGGTGGATGGAGGAGACCGGGAAGAGATGCGTCCGGCGGCAGGCAATATTCGGTAACCGGAACTACCCCTGGGCGCTCGGGAACATCGACCGGGAGGTCGTAAAGGAAAATGCGGGGCTGGAATGCAAGACGACAAACCCCTTCAGCGACTACGACTTCGAGGGCGGGGAGGTGCCGCCCTGGTACTACGCCCAGTGTGTCCACTACATGGCGGTATGCGGCTTTGATAAGATGTATTTGGCTGTACTCGTCCTCGGAAAGGGCTTCTTTCACTACGAGATCAAGCGGGACGAGGAGGAAATCGCCGTCCTGATGGAGGAAGAAAAACGGTGGTGGGAAGCCCACATTGAGGGCGACAAGATGCCGGAACCGGACGGCAGCGACGGGGCCGGGAAGCTCATCGGGAAGATGTACAAAGGGAACGAGGGGGCGGAGGTCTTCCTCGCCGGGTGCGACGGGGACTTAAAAGAGTACCAGCGGCTGGGAGAGGAGATCAAGGGCCTCAAGAAGGAGCAGGAGGCCGCGAAACAGCGGGTGCAGCTCCGGATGGGGGACGCGGTGAAGGGGGAATCCCAGAAGTTCCGGGTGACCTGGGCGGTACAGGAAAGCGCCCGGGTGGACACGAAGAAACTAAAGGAACAGTATCCGACGGTATTTGCGGACTGCGCAAAGGTGAGCCGGTCGAGGGTGTTCCGGGTAAAAGAACTGGATTAAACAGGAAGGAGTTTTACAGATGGCAAACAACGAGATTAAAGGCGGAATGATCGCCAAAGCACAGGGACAGAAGGCGGCTAAGAAGGACACAAGCCCGTCAAACCGGATGCGGCAGACGTTGGAGCTGCCGTCAGTAAAAAAGATACTGGAAGACACGGCGAAGAATGGGAAGGATGAACTGGCGCTGGCGATTATCAACCTATACGGGAACCCGGATTCGAGCCTCCAATACTGCGACGCCGGGGAGGTGTTCCGGGAGGCGATGAAGTCGGTCACGGTCAAGCTGCCGCTTGATCCGAACCTGGGGTTCTGCTATGTCGTTCCCAGAAGAAAGGCCGGTGTATGGCACGCCCATTTCCAGATTGGATACAAAGGGTATATCCAGATGGGCATCCGGTCGGGAATGTACAAGCATATCAACGTCCGGGAGGTCTACGAGGGGGAGTTCCTGGGGGAGAACAAGCTCACGGGAATGGTAGACATCAGCGGGACGCCGACAAGCAAAACGGTCATCGGGTATCTCTCCTATTTCGATACGGTCACGGGTTACGAAAGCTGCGCCTATTGGACGAAAGAGAAGGTTATGGACTTCGCCAGCCGCAAGTCAGACAGCTATAAAGCCTCCTTCTCCCCCTGGAAGACCGATTTTGACAAAATGGCAATGAAGACGGTGCTTAAGAACCATCTCTGCACCTTCGGGCCGCTGTCGGTCGAGATGCAGGGAGCCATCCGGCAAGAGGGGACAGACGATCTTATCGAGACCACCGGGCGGGAGGTCGAGGGGGAACCCGACGCGGAGGTCATCCAGGGGGAAGCAGTGGAAGCACCGGAGGCGGCAGAGACAAGCGAACCGGAAGTCCTCCCGGGGTCTGCACCGACGCTCACCGACAGCGGGGAGAGCCTGCCTTGGGAGCTGACCGGGGAGAACGGGGAAGTACTCCATGGCTGAGCGGAGAATGTTTGCCAAAACCATCATTGACAGCGACGCTTTCCTCGATATGCCGCTATCGACCCAGTGCCTTTATTTCCACCTCTCGATGCGGGCAGACGATGACGGATTCGTGAACAACCCGAGGAAGATTCAGCGGATGATCGGGGCAAGCCGGGATGATTTGCAGCTGTTGATCGCCAAAAATTTCCTAATCCCTTTTGAGTCTGGGGTGGTGGTTATAAAGCACTGGCGGATTCACAATTACATCCGGTCAGATCGGTATAATTCTACCGTCTACACCGAAGAAAAGGGGGAATTAAAACTTAAAGATAATGTCTACTACTTAGAAAATCCTACTTAATTTATCTGGTATACCAGATGACTACCACCTGGTAGCCATCTGGTGCACCAAGTGGCATACCGGATGGATACCCAGGTTAGGTTAGGTTAGGGTAGAGTTAGGTTAGAGTTAGGTAAAACAAATATTATAACTCTTCTCTCTAATATAAAAAAAAGATAAAAATAGAGATTATAATAATATTAAGAGTAACTTAAATAAATAAGAGGGCGAAGCTTCAAAATTCATTCGGTAAACCTTCAATCCGCATCAGTCTACATTCACTTATCAACACAACTTTCCACATTTTCACATTGGAGGCGGGGCGATGGCAAACGATCGTCCTTCCCTCTGCCCCTTTGAAGTTCGGCACTCCAAATACCGGATCGCCTGCGAGGGGGTGGGGGAGGGGGAGACACTGTTACACGACTTTACCACAAAGGAGCAGGCGAACGCCTGGCGGATGGACTTCTGCGCCGACTGGTGCTATACCGCCTGCCCCTACTACCAGTTTTTGATGGGGGAAAAATATGCTGACAGTCAAGAGGATTGACAAGGCGGACGCCATTATATTCAAGCTGTCCGGCCACGCGGGCAGCACGGCGGACGGGGTGAGCGTCTGCAACATGGCGAGCACGATATACTACATGGGCTACAATGTCATCAAGAGTATTCCCGAGCTCGGCACAGCGTCAATTGCGGTGCAGGGGGCGGACTGGCTGGACCTCAAGCGGTCGGGGGAGGCGGAGGCCTGCGCTTATTGCTTTGAGATTGGCTTCCGGATGCTCAGTGACCGTTTCCCGGAAAACATCGAGGTTATCACACAGGATTTACGAGAGGAGACAAGACATGAGTAAAAAAACAGTACGGATGCAGCGGACGGCAGACCAGACGATCACCAAGCTGAAACGGCTGCTAGCCAACCGCAAGCGGGCGGCAGAGGGGTACAAGGAGGAGGCCGAGGTGCTGGCCGAGCAGCTGCGGGTATGCTTGATATACATACGGGCGATGATCGACGAGCAAGCCCGGGTGATAATCCCGGTGGCCGCTATCGAGCGGGCGGCGGAAAGCTATATGCAGATGCTGGCCAAGCGGGACGAGGAGGGAAACATCCTGATCGACGTCTCCGGGCGTCTGAGCGGCGCTCAGACGGGAGATAAGGCAGAAGACGGGAAAACACTCGACGAAGAGGAGAAAACGCCGGAGAAGGGCGCAGAGGAGGAATAAGATCGTGTTGAACATCGAGAAAGAAACAAGCATCAACTTCAACGATGCAGAGAACGAGGCTGTGATTTGCACCTATAACGCCGCATGGATGCGGAAGCTTGATGCCCTTTGCGAACGGCACGAGGGGTTCAGCGTCCGAAAACGGGAAGAAGGATACAGGGAATATGTTGTGCCAAAAAAGTATGTAACAGTTAGAGGCCCCAGGGAAATGACGGAAGAACAGCGGTTAAAATCCGCCGAACGGCTGCGGAAGGCGAGGGAAGCAAAACAGTCCGGAGAGGGCATTGTATAATCAAAGCTTGAGACGGTTCCGGACTATCGGACGGGAAAGTTATCGGCCAAGGGGCTGGAATGTCTGAAAGCCTTATAAATTGCTTGCCGGAAACGACAAGTTGGGCACGATTTGCAGAAAGAGGTGAAGTGGCATGACCGATACAGACCGGGAAGCGGCGGCACAGTTTTTCGATAAGCTGGCCGCGAAGACCGAGAAGAGCATCAACTCCGCCGAAGTCCGGCATGACGCCGAGGCGGTGGAAAACATTAAGCGGAAGTTAAGCTATTATAAACTGGCTGCGGCGGAGCTGCGGGGAGCGGCGCGGCAGAATCAAAACTAAAGTGTAGGAGAGTGGACAACATGAACAAAGAGCAGATGCACGGGATGCGGCGGATTTCCATCCTGGTGACGGCACAGACCGCCTTTAACCTCGAAAAGTTGGCGGCGATGGCCGATTTTAAATACACCGGGCGGGTTGTGGACAAGCTGGTGCGGGAGAAGATGCTGAGCCTGAAGCATGAGCACGAAAGGAGGCTGCGGGGCGATGATGAATAAGATATTCTTGCAGGGGCGGCTCTGCGCCGACCCGGAATACAAGACGACAGCAAGCGGGGTGAGCCTTTGTAACTTCCGTCTGGCGGTCGAGCGGGACTACCGGGGCGGAGACGGGGAGAAGGTAACCGATTTTATAAACTGCACCGCGTGGCGGGGGACGGCGGATTTTGTCGCCAAGTACTTTGGCAAGGGTCAGATGATGCTAATAGTCGGGGCGCTCACCTCCCGCAACTACGAGGATAAAAACGGGCAGAAGCGGACGGCCTACGAGGTGCAGGCGGATCACGTCTATTTCTCCGGCGGCGGAGAAAAGCGGGACGCGGCCCCCGCACCGGCAGCCGTGCCGCCGGCCTATCCAGAACCCACGGCATACAGCCCGCCGCCCGGCTATCAGCCGCCAGCCGTCCAGCCGATGGGCAATCCGGCGGGGGCTATTATGAACAAATACCAGGGCGCGGCAGGGGCGGCGCAGAAACAGTCCGGTTGGAACTTCGACACCTACTTCACCGACAACCCGGGGGGTCAGCAGACCTTCGGGCTGGAGGAGATGGACGGGGATTTACCGTACTGACATGACAAAAGCACCCCCGGGAGGCGAACTCTCGGGGGGTGCTTTTTCAGTCTTCAAGGAGTTTTTCAATCGGGATTTCGAGGGCTTTTGCTAGGGCGGCGGCGTTCTTCAGCGTCATTCGCTCGGGATGGGTTTCGCCCGCTTCGATCTTTTGATATTGCCGCAGTAGGATACCTGCTCGGTCGGCTACCTGTTGGAGAGTTAGACCGAGGGACAGGCGGCGGGCTTTAATGTTCATGCTCTTCCTCCTGTTCTTTTAACACTTCTTCTTTCCTTTTGGCCGCCTCTTCGATTGTCTCAAAAAGTCCATAATATTTATGGCTGATGTTCAATTGCCATTTA
>ERZ1643251.1046-NODE-1046-length-33630-cov-10.837766_pt1 | contig 33630 bp, 53 predicted proteins | sample MGYA00579261_ERZ1643251 | MGnify/ENA primary metagenome ERZ1643251 (study PRJEB29033, sample SAMEA4952267) | chicken gut metagenome | biome: Broiler Chicken; feature: Gastrointestinal Tract; material: Caecum | place: Ireland | collected 2018 | study: Broiler... | reverse complement strand
CTTGTAGTATTCCAATTTGTTCACCACAAGATATAGCGTTATGAAGCCTCTCAACTCCTTCCCTCATGTTCGGATAATCCCATGGAGAATCACATATGCTCAAATCAGCATTTAAATATTTATCAACGTCTTGAATTCCAAGAGCTTGAAGATAATCTTGAAGAAATGTAGATGGGTTGATTGATTGTAGTAGAGGCTTTACTTTCATTCATCATCCTCCACCCACATATCAAGACTTTTAGCGGTAAGCCCATCAAAGGAAAGCCACTTAGAGTACATTCCTTCATAATCATCAAGACTCATGCCAAACCAATCATGCTTTGGTCCTTTTATCCTTACAATCCCTGTGCTACCAAGGGTAATCTCATTTTTATAATCTTTACATTCTCTAGTATACTTTACTCTCGTTCCTTCCTTCGGCAGATTGTTAGGGTCAACAGGCTCCCAATGCCCACCTTTCTTTTTCTTCTCACCAATCTTAAAAGGACGACCCTTCATAGCACGAAGATATCCTGCTTTATATGCTAAAGCGATTGCATTGTGAACGTCAAATTCATCATAACAAGCTGTTTCACCAATATAATCCTTCAGGTAACCAGCAATCTTCAGCCCATTTTTTCGCATCTTATTTTCTAGCATTTCCCAAATCTCTTCATTTGTCATCTGCTTGTCAACTTCTTCAATCAGTTCCACATTTTCTTCATCACAAAACCAGCAATCATCTCCACTGGTACTGCCTTTGGGCCATTGAACCTTCCAGTCTTTTTTCCGCTTATAATTATCGTAAAACTCAACTACGCTTCCCACAGTGCCAACAGCAGGATAAAATTCAGGCATGTCTATATGTGCTTCATCAGAAAGAAATTTTACTTTTCGTCCATACATATTTTCATTAAATACAAATTTGCTCATAAAAAGAGCCTCCTTTCTATGGCTCAATTATACCACAAAAAGGAGGCTTTGTCAAGTATTAATTTATTCTAGTCTTCCAAGGCGATTCAAAACCGTAGCAAATTCTTGCCGGGTGATGTTATCTTTAGGGCGAGTACCATCTAAAATTGACTTTCCATCAATGCCTTTCTTTACCTTGGCTTTGCCCCAACTTTCTTCAGCCCAAACATCAGCCCTGTCTTTTGGTTCATCAGTCCAAATACATAGATAGGCCACTACTTTACGGCTAGATGTTAGCTTATCTCCACGACAATAACATTGGCTAGAGCCACCCCCATCATAATTAAGAGCAGTTACGCAACCTTCATTATATAATAATATAGCAATTTCCATCAGACTTTTCTTTTCTTGAGCACATAGAAACACAACGTCTCCATTATTTTTTAGGCCGATGGCACTTCTATAGGCTTTGCCATATCTGTTGCTATCTTCTTGAGAAATAACGATATCTCTATTTCTAATCAAATCGTGATAACATCCAGTAAATTCAGGCCATCCTGTTCCATTTGCGTAAGATAAGGCAAGTTCTTTTCCATTTGTTGAAAGGCCAAAGGGGTTGGCTTTATCACATAGAACCTTTCCATCAATAACTAGCCATCCAGCAAGAGATTTATCATCCATGTTAAATAAGGTTGTGTTAATCATATATTGGCAGCCAAGTTCTTGTTGAATTTGTTCCATGGTTTTAGCACAATTTTTATTGTAATAAACCTGGTATTTAGTGATTTTAGAATGAGGAATTGTTTGTAGGATCATGTGAAAGCTCCTTTTTAATTATTTTAGCTATGGGGTAGTTATATTATTATTTATAGTATTATTTGTTCCGTTGTTCCTTATTGTAGCACCATTAATTAATTGATTATTCGTAACTAAATTATATTGAGACGAATTATTTAAACTTATGCCACCTAAAATAGTTTGAGCGTCTTTGGCAATAATAATATTCCCAATAATTATATTATTGTATCCATAATATCCGATATTACTATATTGCCCATTTATTTGTATGGCGTTCCCATCTATTTCTGTAAATATATTATTACTAAATATTATATAATTACAATTACTATATATACCTCCATCAATAAATTCATTGTTACTAATAATTATATAATGAGGATTATATAAACCAGAAGAGCTTCCTCCTGCGTTAAGAATTATTGAAGAAGATTTTATATTTGTGCCTAATAAATTATGGTCAAAAAAATTATTTAAAATTTTACCGTTGATAGTGTCAAAAGTAGCCTCTATATCTTCTCGGTTATTTGCAAAATAATTATTCATAATATAAAAATAACAAGGAGTAATAGAAGATTGACTAGTAGTTCCTCCTATATAAATCCCGCAATAATTATTAACTAAAAAACAATCTTCAATTTTGCATTTTGCTTTATAAAGATTAATATATATTCCATAATTATCAAAGTTAAAATAATTATTTCCATTTATAGTTAAATTTATAATTTCACATTTAGAATCACAATATATTAAAGGAAATCTAAAGGTGGCGCCTCCACCAGAATAAGCATCCCATTGCCGAACTAAAACAGTATTACTTCCATTCCCACTTAAAGCCACATTATCTATACTAATATCAATCGTAGCACCAATATTATACGTTCCATCTAATATAACAATTTCTCCACCCCCACTAGGTAGAGCCTGAATAGCCGCATTTATTTCAACTTGATCGTCCGTGCCATCACAGAGATAATCGCAATCATTAGCTGTCCATCCATTTGTAGATGTTCCTATAGAGAATCTTGTTGTTCGTTTACCAGTTGAAGTCGTAGGGGTGCTTCCAGCGTTTCTACTTTGGCCTAAAACCGCTCCAAAACCCATTATATCATCCTTTCATTTATTATTTGGCGTTTCGCCACACTATATTATATCATAAAATCTTGAATTTGTCAAGAACAAAATTCTTCTCTCGCCTCATATAACTTCCACCATGTATCTTCATCTTTATCTGTGGCGTTCTCTTTCGCCCCAAGTAAGCCAAGATTATCCCATACAATTTCAACCTTGGCATAGCCATCGAATTGCTTACAAAATCTTATAACTTTATCTTCCCATTCGTTATAGGCTTCTTCCCCAAGCCCAATCCAGTCATTGTCAGGAACGTAGATTACATGATTTACGCCTAATTTAATAAGTTCATTTCGACGTTTTAGGCCAAGATTACTGCCAAACATCGCTACTGCACACGACTTTTCATGAAACCATGTGTCCATCTTCAAGACAAATTTCTCACCTTCACCTATATACACTGTGCCCGTTCTTTCGATTTCAGGCCAGTTATAATTTAGTCCATAAAGAATTGAATTTGTGTCGAACTTATAGCAAGTATCATCAAGGGTAATCAATGGCATATACTTGGCTTTGTTCTTACCTTCAAGATATTCAGGTTGCCAATTCCTTACACGGATACCATGAAGTTCACCATTCTGACCGAATACAGGGATGCAAGTTTGATTACATCGCTCATAATATCGGATGAGATATTTCGTCATCGTCTCTTCACTTATGCCTTCATCTATCCATGGTTGAGGGAATCGGGTTTCGAGCTGGTCAAGGATGCTGGGGTCGTAGGTTGGAAGAATTGAGCCTGTTCGTTTGAAACGGATGAATTTTTCCAAATCTTTCTGCCAATCATAGACATGGGGCTTGTTGATTCGTTGGATTGAATCAATTTCTTTGCCTGTGACGGAGAGGATGAAGTTGATAGCATCGATGAAGGAAGATGGTTGTTTGAGTAGGGAAAGGCGACGTTGAGTTAGGGAGATTACATCATACGACCTCCCGGAAGTAAAGCCTATATAAACGCCTGTGTCTTTATAGAAGATTAGTTTTCCAGCAGACCCTTTATATGGATCAACATTTTTATCGCCTGTCCAATAAGCAATTTGATTATTAGTCTCTGTAAAAATAGGTATCCCTAAAGCCCTGGTTATTTTTTTATGGTCGTCACAAGTCAGTTGAGATTTTAAAGACTTAATATTTATTTTTTTATATTCCATAATATTTAAATAAATAACTTTGTCCAGCAAATTCTCCAAATAATTCTTTTTCTTTTTTAAGCCTTGCTTTTATTGCATTTTCTTTTAACTTGTAATACCCTAAATTATATTTATTTCCTTCATGTTCAATAAAAGCTACCCATTTTCCAACTGCTTTAACATATGATACCCCTATAATTCCAGATTGCCCTTGTGAAATTTTTCTATTCCAAGAATTTTGTTTTGGTAAACAAATCCTTAAATTTTCTTTTTTATTATTTTTAATATTTCCATCAATATGATCTACCAATAAAGATTTAGAAGTAGTTGGATTCTTTTGCTTTTCAACATTCATAACAAATCTATGAAATGCAAGTCTTTCACTAAGCGTTAAAGAAAATAAATATCCATGACTGTCTTCTGTCCAACACAAATCTTTTATTTTATTATAATCTTCATAATCAAAATAAAAAATATTGTTTGTATTACTAGCATATAAAAAACAATTATTTTTATCTTCTATATTATAAACATTTGTTTTATGGTGACTATTAAATTGTGCTTCTTTTTTTAAACAACCACAAGATTTTGTTAATCCTTTTGTCAAACTTTCGCCGTTAACTTCGAGTAAAGTATGATTTTCGCAGCTACATTGACACAGCCATCTTTTTTTATGCTGACCTTTAGGGCTAATATAATCTTCTACTCTTTTAATTACAGTTAATTTTCCAAAAGTTTTTCCTGTTAAATCAATAAATTTACCCATGTATCATTCTCCTTACATAAGAATTTCATAAATTAGAGTAGAGGGTTGATGTAAGCAACCCTCTTAAACAATAGAAGTTTGCAACCTTCTATTGACCTCTATATTATACCATATTTACAGAAAAAAGTCAAGCGAAAAACAAAATATTTATAAATTGTTTACAATTAAATAAATAATTGTTTAAATTCTATAATGCCATTGGACAAAGCGTTAATATCTTCTTGAGAAGTATTTAAGCCAAAGCTGACCCTTACTGTCTGGCTTGCTTCTTGTTTAGTCAGCCCAAACGCTTCGAGCACACGACTTGCTTCAACAGCATCATTTGAACAGGCTGAATGGCCGGGGCTGATATAAATACCTTTGCTAGATAAAAAATTCACTAAAGCGTCAGCATTGAACTTTGGTAGATATAGGGCGTTGATTGCGTAGGTCTTTGGTTGGTCTTTAGCAACAATATTACAATCAATTCGATTACCCAACAGCTTGATTTCAAGATAGCCAAGAAGCGAACGCCAATGTTCGTCATTACCATCTTCAAGTCCATTAATAGCGCGTTCCATAGCATAACTCATAGCGACTGCGGCTGATACATTTGGGGTGCCATGTAGCAATCCATATTCGTTACGGCTATCTTCATCGCCGCCAAGATACTGGAACAATCTATCACTTAGCCATATAGCACCAATACCCGGTTCTGCACCGAACTTGTGACCGGAGAACCACACAGCATCACAGAAAGAATCAAGATTTTCAGGTAGTGGATAATGTCCCATAGCCGCCGTAAAATCAGAACCAAAATATCCGCCTACTGATTTCACTTGCCTACCAATAGATTCGATATCAAACACCATTCCTGTTAATTGATTAACATATTGGTGTAGATATAGATTATAACAACCAGGAAATATGCCTTGTACTGGCTTACCAAGATTATAGGTGCTGTCATGTTCTAATGGATAAACGTAAATATATCCGTCTCTGAATCGCCTACACAACCACTCAACAGCCTCACTAGCACATCTACAAAACAACACCTTACCGCTTCTAACTCCAAGATAATCCATAATCCTCTGCCTTGCTTCATTTAGAGCTTGATTGGCTTGTAAACCTACAGCGTGACTGGAATTTGGGTTACCAGGTATGTAATAATCTTTGGCAAAGTAATGGACTGGAGCTGTAGAAGCCCAATCAAGGTATACATAATTATCCATCTGCATCATCCTTCCAATTCTTAAACTCTACATAACATTCAATCTTCTTCCATTTTCCATCAAAATTATCCCATACATCTTCCCATCTAACCATACGAATTTTCATTGGCTGAGATTGATTTGCTACCTGTTGAATTAATGATATGAACTGAGCTTGTAGAATTTCAGGTGGTGCAGATAATTTTTGCCTCGATACACAAGCATTACCAATGTATTGTTCGAAAAGAACTTCCATTGGTTCTGATAGACCGAAGTTAAAGAACATGAGTATTCTCCTTCCCACTATACTTCAACCACTTAATCATCTGACTTCCCTCCACCCATTCCTTTCAATAATCCTTCTCATGTTTTCAACACCAACAGGGTTCATGCTATGAATACGAATAGGATAATTTCGACCCGTCTCTTCAAGCCAATTGAGGATATTAATATAGTCTCCTCCATCGCAAGCATAGTCACCAGCATCGTGGTCGAGGTCTATAAGGTCGATATTATAATAATGTTTTCCACCACTGACTATTTTCATCCATTCATATGACTCGATTAATTCTTTGGCCTCATTAACGCTCCTTGCAATTCTATAACCAAAAGGCGCAGGACGAATATCATCAACCCAAATTTTCATACCGTCAACTCCTTAAACTCTACGACTTCACCATTGACCATCTTGTGATAAAAGATTCGATATTCGTACCGAATAGTACGGATTCTAATATCCAAATCTCCTTCTGCCCTACATACATAGTTCATATCATCGGTCAACACTTCTCCATATCTCAAAACATCATCAGGTGTAGCCAACTTTTTAATTGCCAGTTCATAATAAGGCAATACTTCTCCAGTTTCGTCAATTTTAATTTCATATAAAGGCAATGGATAAGAGATAGAATCAATACCAACGACAACACCGGTATAACTTCCACCATTAACAATAACTGGTTCATTAATCTTAAACTTTGTCATAAAACAATTCCCTCCTTTGAAGTATCTACATTATACCACAAAGAAGGGAAGTTGTCAAGTGTTAATTAAAAATAAATCTTGCTATCTGCGTTTACTGCAATCACACGGCTTGACTTGCCTTGGGCGATTAGATTATTTTGGAGGGTGTTGGCGAAGGCGACTTTGGGTTCAAATTCACCATGAACCAATGCAATCTTATCATATCGACAGGTCATGTAGTAATCCATTAGTTCTTCATACGAAGCGTGTGAACTAAATGATACCAGCTCTACAATATTTGCATTGTTCTCAACTTCAACGCCATCCACATTGATAATCTTATTACCATAACGAATTTGGCTCGCCATATTATTCTCGCCACTATATCCAACAAAGCAAATTGTATTACTCCGATTTGGCAAAATATATTTAAGCCATTCAACCACACGTCCTCCAACGAGGAACCCGGACGCACTTATTACCACACACGGTTCATTAGATTGTTGCAAGGCTTGGCTTTCAGTCCACTCTTTGATAAAACAAAGGTTGCTCCATGACTTTACTTTATTCCATAGTATATCATCAGGCCAAATATCGCAGAACTTCTGAGCAAGAGGACTATCCACAACAACTTTGATATCATCAGGCAATTTTCCTTCTTGCCATAGTTGGTATAATACAGTCAGCATTGTTTGAGTGCGTCCAAGACTAAAACAAGGAATCAATATCCTATGGCTGTCTCTAACCACAGCTTCAATTTTTTCTTTATCTTTAGCTCTGTCATATGCTTTATTCATTCGCTTCGGTTGACAATAAGTTGACTCTGCTAACATCAGGTTAGCATAAGGCAATATCATTCTTTCTTCTACATAAGGTTGAGGTGTTGGGCCTCCCACATCCCCAGTAAACGACAGCCTATGAGTTGTATATCCATCTTGCAATGTCAAATAAATTTGGCAAGCGTTGATAATATGGTTTGATGGATAATATTGTAACCTAATATCCTCTGTGAGATAATGTGAAACAGGCGATGTTGGAATAGTAGTCCAGCCTATTTCGACAATTCGATTTAGTGCAGCGTCAATATCATCTTGTATATAAAATGGTGTTGCCTTGATTCCTTTGTTGTTTAGCTTTTGGCAATCTTGTGTAAATATTTTCATGGAATCTTCCCATAAAAGTTTCAAGAATTTCTTAGAGCCATAAGGAACAATTAAGTGTGCTTGACACCCTCTGGCATATAAAGCTGGGACAAGGCAAGTGTGGTCAGCATGGCACTCATGCAGAATAATCCAATCAATGTCTCTTGGCTTGGTTTTCTTTAACAACTCTTGATTCTTTTTGTAGTTTGTTGCAATATCGCTTTCTTGATACAAGCCACAATCTAACATGATGACATATTTCTTGAATCTTACAATATAACATGACTGAGTTACACCGGTTGCAGAAGCTCCAATAGTTTGTAGGTATGGCTTCTTAGTGCCACGGCTTACCATTCATCCACCTCAACCATCTCGGGCGCATTCAATGCAATCCAAATTCCACAATCGTGATAATCAAAATCTGCGTTGCCAAAAACTGCATTCTTGATATCTTTCATTTTATTTTTGCCTTGAATTTTTTCTTCACATTCATTATCACAACCACATTGGTTACATGGCGATTGCCATAAATATTTAATTCTTTTACTCATCTTCTTCATACTCCTCGATATCTTGTGTAGATGCCTTAAATCCAATTGCATGAGTTGTAGAAGGCTCCATTCTAGCTTGAGTATTTTGGATATCTTCTTGCATATGAACCGTATATTGTTGAATAATAGTGATCTTAGAAGCAAACCAAGTACGAATAAATTCAAAAAATATTGAAAGAGTTGGCAAGACTTCAGTATAAATAACAATAGATAGTAGAGCTAATAGTAGACATTCCAATAGGTTATTCCTCCGTTTTAATTACAGACCGATTCACCTTGACCAATTCATCCTTTACATCAGTGCAAAAGAAATCGGTACGTCTGAATGTGCCTCGGTCAAAGTACGACCAAATTTTAATTTTCTCTGCGCCCAGCAGCCCGAAACGCGCCTTGTAGATATACTCAATCATATTAGGCTTCGCCAGACTTCCCGAACCAAAGCCTTTGTGACGTAGGTATGGCTCAATGCGCTTATATTCCTTTGGGCGCTCCTTCACACCTAACACAACACTCGCTCCATCAAGCTTGACTTTTATAGATTTAGCTCCTGATAGACATGATTCATCCGGGAACTCAGCCGTCTTCCAGTTGTCGTTAAGCTGTGTCATGGAGAACAAGCCAATATTATAGGCTTCAGCCATCGCCTTTAGCTCAGTCACGCAGGCTTTCAACACAAGGTCTTCACGCACAGGCATGTTGGTTAGGCTCTTATATTCGGCAGCCAAAGCGCCTTGTAGTTGCACATAATCAAATACACCATAAGTTGCACCACGGCTCTCGACTTGTTCCTTAATCTTACGCTCAATAGAACGATTGGTGAAGTCAGGCATATCAACTAAAGCCACTTGACTATCAAGCAATATCTCACCAGCCTTGAGCACACGAGCCTTTTCTTCAGGCGTGTATAGCCCATTGGTTATGGTACGGTACTCAACCCCACTAACACAAGCGAGGAACATGGGCGCAATCTCAAACCTTGTCGACATTTCGCTATGGATAAAGAAACTTGGACCTTGATAGTTAGGGTTGTCAACAAAGTCTTGAGCATCTTCATCCCACATTTGCTTCGCCCCAACAGTCATAAGGTCTGCGACAGCAAGGCGAGACTTGCCTACACCACTTGGGGCTGACCGTAGTAGTAGATGACCTCGACACCATCCTTGATATAAAGTTGATAGGTAAGGCGATTGAAGTAATGCTCCAAAGGCTGGCTTCTCTTCAAAGTGCTCAAGAAGTTCAGGCGTGTCTTCGCCAGCATCCATTTCGTCTCGGACATACTTCACATCATATTTGTTACGCAGTTTGATACTCTTCAACTCAATTGTATTTAATATATCTTGAATGCTGATTTTTTCTAAACGAGCCGTTTGTCCGCTTTCTTCTTGTAATTCGTCATAAAATTCTTTGATATCAATTCCGTTTTCTTTTAATTCTCGAAGCAAAGAAAATTTACGAATACAATTATAATAAGTTTCATAATTTTCAATTATTGATAAAGATTTTGTAACATCTATAAATTCCATATAATTATTATCATTAGCTATTTCTGCGCTTGCTGGATGTGATTGTAAAATATTATCCATTTCAACCGCTGTAATTTCTTGGCATCCAAGTTTTACTAATTTACCGATAGCAATGAACATTATTTGATGAAATCTATTTTCAGAAAAATCATTTTTACATAACGGATAAGAAGGAGTTGCTAACAATTGAGGCTGTTTAAATAAACACCCTAGTAGCATAGAAGCTAAATTTTCGTTATAAAGCAATTATATGTCCTCCATTTTAGCATATTTCCAGTGAAAACCTTTATACGTTTTACGTTCATCCTTGCAACATTTACTAATATTGCCTCCATATCCGCCTAACGCTTTTTCTGCTTGTAAAGCGCTATCATATATCACACCAGTTTCTACACATTGTACTGGGATAGAATGAATTTTTCTTAAATTTTCTTTTTCTTCATCTGTTCTATGTTTTCCTTTATTTTTTCTACCTATTTTTTGTTTTGTTTCATCAGATAAATGTTTACCCCAATTTGGATGATTTTCTCCTTGTAACGCCTTACTAATTTTTTCTCTTGTTTCAGGAGAGTTTTTATATCCTTTCCTTTTTTCTTTAATTTTGGCTTTTGTTTCTTCGCTTAAATGTTTTCCCCAATTTGGACTATTTTTGCCACTTTTTGAGGCGCCAATTTTCTTTTTAGTCTCTTCTGAACGAATCTTTCCTGTATTTGCTTCGCTGATTTTTCTTTTGTGCTCTTCTGACAAAGGTTTTCCTTTTCTATTACTTGGTCTTCCTATACACGCCTGCCTCATTTTTTCTTTAGTAGACTCAGCTATTTTAGAATTACGTCCACCTTCTTGTATATTATAACCTTTTTGAGGATTGGTAGCATCTAATTCTCGTATCAATGAAACTTCTTTTATATTGGCTTCTTCTAAAGTTAATCCATCAATCAATATTTCATGGTCAAAATTGTTCCAGCCATATTTTTGAATGGCATTATAAAAATAAGTACATCCCTTGTACCCCCATCCATTATTCCACCGATTTTCTGGATTCCCTTTTGCTTGTCCTACATATATCTTTCCATTAATTTTATTAGTATGTTTATAAATACAATATTTTTCTTCCATTTAACATTCTCCTGTCTTAGAATATATTAGGGTAAGAGGAAGACAGACAGCTCTTCCTCTTTAAAGAAAAATAGTTTGCAACCTATTTTCAACCCTTCTATATATTATATCATAAAACAAGGAAAATGTCAATAGATCAATTGTAAATTTTTTATAAATTCACACCCACCCTTTCGCTTTCTTAATCTCTTCCAAAGTCCTCGGCGTATAATCCATATATGGCATCATACATCCTACATTCGCCGCCTTGAACGTCATGCCCATTGTCTTTTCCCATAGCTTTGTATACTTCTCAAATGGCCTAGTGTCTCGTCCATTGTGAATGTGCCCATATAGATGGATGGTTTGTGGCGTGTGCATTTGACCATCCCAATGTGCAATAGGAAAGTGGCATAACACAACCTTCTGCCCTTCATCTTTGATTACTTCAAGTCGCTTATCACACCATACGAAATGCTTCGCCATTTCAGCATTAACTCTATCATGGTTGCCCAAAATTAGATACTTCCTGCCTTTAAGTTGTGATAAGATTTCAGGGGCTTCTTCATTATACCAGAACATATCCCCTAAGATGTACACTTCGTCATTCTTAGTAATACGACTGTTCCAGTTGTTGATTAAGGCTTGCTCCATTTCTTTTAGAGTAAAGAATGGGCGGTTGTCAAAGGCGAGAATATTCTTATGACCAAAATGCCTAATGTAAGTCGCTAATATAAAATTTACGACTCATGTTTTATCACCATCCTTCATCAAAACTCCCAATCTCCTTTCATCCATCTATTTTTTCCCTTACTTACCCTCACCCACTCAACCACATCCTCTTCCATACTCTCAGCCAATTCTCTATTCCTTAAAATATCCTCTGCAAATTCTTTAGCTGGCTGAAGATATTGAATAAATTGCAACAGCCCATATTCAGGATTTACCTTTGCGCCTTCATATTCTATAGCGTACTTTAACATAAGGCGAATATCTTTATCATCAACATCATATTCTTCTTTGAGATTCTTGATTTGGCGCATCATAAAAGGCCAGTTAACTTGACCTTGCCATAGGTCGTTGATGTAGGCTTTAAGCTTATCAAGAGAAGATGATGATTTGGGTTGTTGTTTGGAGGTGAGGTATTGGTTGTAGCAAGATTCAGAACAAAAGGGTAAATTTTTATATCGAGGCGATTTGAATCGTTGCCCACGAGGGATTTCGGCTTGACAGATATAACATTTAGACATTAGTTACTCCTTATATTCATTAGGTAGGAAAGAAAAAATATAAGCAATTATATCTACTGTCCACCCATTACCAATAGCCTTGTATCTGTCTGATTTAGATTTAAGAATAGCAGTATAATTGTCAGGCAGTGTTTGCAATCGTTCTGCTTCTAAACAACTTAATTTCCGAACAACATTATTGATTAAATAAAGACCTGTTTTTGCTCCACGTCCTCCACCATTAGCAGTTAATGTTACAGATTTACCATAGGCACTATAAATTCTTTCACCTTGTCCCCCTTTGCCAATCTCGCCTATTCTTACACATTTTGACGAATATTGACTACATTCTTTTCTAATTTTAGAACAATACATTAAATCTTCTTCTTTGTCTTCTAAGTCTATAATATCATTTACACAAATTTTCTTGTCTTCTGGAAGCGTGAAATTAATATTTGTCCAATACTGCCTATATCTTTGTTGACCAGAAACTAGTGCTGAGTTAACAACCTTGGGTTGAACCCCAAGTCTTGTAGTAATTTCATTTGTAATTTCTTCGGCAATTTTATAATTGTTTTCATAGAGAAAATACTTAGGACGCAATACTTTGACGGCCTCCTCATACTTAGAAAATAGTTCAAAACCAAATCCTTCACAAGTTGTTTCTCTATCTCTGCGGCTAATAGACCAAAAAGTACAAGGAGAACCACCAATAATTATATCAATGTTCAATTTTTTTAATTCTTCAAAGTTCAGGTCAAATACATTGCCTAATTGAATTGTGTCTGGATAGTGAAGTTGCGTCACTTGAATGGCAGAAGATTCAATCTCACTAGCATAATAATTATCAACTTTAATTCCTGCTCTTTCAAGAGCGATTCTTCCACAACTAATACCATCGAATAAACTTAATACATTCATAAATTACCCTCCTTAAATTTTCTACCCCAATTATACCACAACTTCACCTAAAAGTCAAGATAAAAACAAGGGGCCAGTTGCCCAGCCCCTTTGAAGTTGTATTTAGTTCCAATGATATTTACGCTTCATTTGTTTTGCCTTTAACCATGTAAGAAAAAGCACAGGAATTTCTACTCCACATACTTCATTACGCCCATTAATTACTTTAGAATCATAAGATTGCATAAGATGCTTACCATTAGCTTTATGAATTACACAAACAATATGATTAAAATTTTGAGGTTCTTGTTTTTCATAATAAGCACCATATTTATTTTCTTTGGTTAAAATATAACCATATTTAGACATCATTTTATCAATCATATTATTTAATCCTCCACAACAATACCACGGTCACAAGCAAACTGCACAAAATCAGAATAAATATTGCCCAGTTCCGTTACCTCGTCATCTGTTGCACTAGATACCTTGCGGCCTTCGCCAAGATGTTCTGCTACTACACTAAGTACATAGTCAGGATATAGCTTATGCAGTCGCTTGAAATAGGGTTGAATCATGCTAATGTAATCATCCTTGGTAAAATCATCATCAATCTTCTTGAACTCTACCAGACCAGCGCCTTCATTCTCAGCTTCCTTACGAATTGCTTCTTCAATAGCTTCAACAAGACTCTCAGCAGTGAACTTTTCAATATAGGTCTGCATTTGAGTATAGCGACTACGAGCAAACGCCCGCTTAGTTTCCTTACACAGAGCCTTAGAATAAATAGTCTTGCCAGTTTCGGAATCTAGTCCCATTGCCTGAGTATAAATTACAAAGTCACATAGATTACGAACAAAACGAGTACTACCCTTTTCTTTCTCGCTACCATAAGGAACAAACTTGTTATAAATCTCGCCAGTGAGGGGGTCAGTATATTCAATCTCTTGATTGTGGCTAATGAATACAACAGTTAGACCAACAGAAGTCAATAGATTGATTTGTTGTTTAAACATAGCACGAGCAACAGAATATCCGTTTGGGTTTCCTTTCTCAGCTTGTTGTACCATACCTACTTCAGTTACGCCGTAGCGCTTAGCAACCTTTTCTTCGCATCGAGAAACAAGCTCTTCGACAGTATCAATGATGATAGTCTGAAACATTTCTCTGGTCTTGACAATATCGGCAGTAAGTTGCTTTACAATCTCAGTGAAGCTATCCCAATTGTTAATTGGGAACTTAGGTACATTACGAGCAGAACCACCAGATTCGGCCATGAGAAGCATTGGTTTTTCCATTCGTGTTGCTTGGAATGTCTTGCCCGTATCAGAATCGCCGTAAATCATAATCTTCTGACCAGCGAGAGAACTAATCATCGAAGTATCTTGAGGTGCGAAAATATCAATCTTAGCCATCCGCCATCACCTCACTTAAAAAATATCCTCATCATCTTCCATATCATCAAATGGCGCAACCCCACCAGTCTTCATACCCGCCTTCATTCTATCCTTTTGGGCTTGCTTCGCTGCCTTAACAGATGCGGGCTTTGCAGTTTGCTTGGAAGGATTAGCTTTTAGTTGTTCAAGCATCTGAGCGCGAACCTTAATTGCCTTCTTCATCGCTTTCGGATTGATGTATTGGGTCTTGACTTCCACTTCATTCCCATCTTCATCTTCCGTGGTTAGCTCATCAGGCTCTTCAATCTCATCATCACCACCGACAAGCATTAGCTCCTGAACATCAAAGCCATTGTTGACAGCAACCTTACCAGAACGGCCAAACTTCTTGGCTTCTCCCTTATTTTCTCCGCCTACATGACGAGATACAAGTTCAAATTCAAAAGGTACAGTCATACCAACTTCATAACAAGCCTCAAAATCATCGGCCATATCTTCGTCAACAATGGCGTTGACAGGAAAACAAGTGCCGTTATTTTCAGCGCCATATAGCGTCACGCATAGTCGGCCAGTTTCTTCCTCTTGGCGAATTTCAGGCGTGATGGAATGGATGTATAGGGTTGCCTTTAGAGTAGTCCCCTTGGCTTCTTCAGGCGAAGCCTTGGTATTGGCTCGACCTACGCGCCAACGTAGGGTTGAACTAATCTCGCCACGTTGATTGACATAATCATTGATGCTGACAGTACCTTCGATGTTTACAAGAGTAGGCTCAACGCCGGGTTCGCCATTAACCTTGGGGTTCCAATCCAACATATCGCAATACATTTTCCATTGCTTGCTTTCTTCACCCTTAGATGTTAGGTTTTGAGCGTAGACATTGAAGGTGTGGATACCATTGTCGGTCTTGACGGCAATGGTACCAAGAATACGTTCGCCTTTAGTTGTGCCATTGGGGTTGCCTTGCTCATCCTTTAGTTTAATCTCACAATCTTCTCGCTTTAGTCCAGATTCATAAAGATAGCCAATACAACGATAGTAGTTAGATGTTTTCTGCAAAATTGTATCATTTACACTCATTTACATATTCTCCTTAAATAAATAAAATATATTAAATCAAAGCGAGATTGTTGCCTTGATTTTATTCCTCATCATTTTCGATAATTACGTTACCATTATCATCAAACGCCGACTTCAGCCCCATCTTTTCTCGAATAGCATCGGCTTCGCCTTTTAGACAAGCCTTGATTTCATCAGCCGTTTCCATGTCCTTAACCTTTTCATAGGCTTGAATAAAGGCGGCCTGCCATCCAATCTGAATGCCCGTCATTCTCGATTTCTTCAATTCTTCTTCAATAACGGGCTGAACAATATCCTTCAATTCTGGATTTGGCTTATCAATTAAGGCGTCAATGAATTTCTTTAGTTTGGGGTTGGTGTCAAGCATCTGCTTCAACATCAACCGTTCAGCTTTTTCTCTTTGAGCTTTCGTCACATATCGTCACCTCGAATATCGCAATTTGGGCAATATATTTCTGTCATATCTTCCATAGGGCACCCATCAAGCTCGGGATGAGGCTCTTTATAGTGATAAACTTGCATCAGCTCGCCACAATATGGACAACGTTCCATTTCTTGCAACTTGGTAAATGCCTCATCACTTAACTCGGCGGTTCTTGACCAATTATCTCGAAGCTCAGTGAGATATAGTAGGCAATCAACTTCTACGTCAATGTGGTCTTCGTACATAATATGAATAGCTTCTAAGATTTCAGGATACATATTAGGATAAGATGATAGTTTAGACATTAGGCTTCGCCACCTTTTTTAGACCTTTTTGATTTACAATATATATATTTTTATATTTTGTTTCAAAAGCTACAAGTATACTTTCTCCATCAGCTTCATGTGTTCCAACAGCAACTACTCTACCAATTTCGCCATTAAAGGGGCAATAATTATAGCAATATCTTCTTATATATTCAAAATTAACCTTATCATAAAGCCACTCAGGATAAGTAGTATAAGCTTTCCCGCGATTTACAACTTCAACCCAATCTCCAACTTTAATCTCCCTATCTTCTTCTTCCTTAGCCTTACGAATTTCTTCCCGCTTTTCATTCATTTTCTTAAATGCTTCCTTAACACCTTCACCCACATCAAAATTATCTTGAGGGCTACACTTGGCTTCTACAGCTGTACCTTCATTTCTATCTACCAATACAATCTTATTCCCATGAATTGATAGATCATAATCGCCTTTAATAGTTTTGGGGGCGTTGTTATTAGGCTTAGGTGATACGTTAGATTTAGTGGAATCATAAATTAATTTTCCATCTTTCCATATTTTTACCCCATAAGATCTGTCAAATGTACTACATAATTTTTTCATTAATTCATAATTAAACATAGCCATTTAAAAATATTCTCCTTTAATAAATTTATATATCAAAACGCCATATTCGCCATAGCGTCATTGATAACATTCTGATTGCGCTTAATATAAATCAAAGTTGTATCCAATTTGGCGTGCCCCATAGCCGATTGAATAGTAGTAAGAGGCACGCCTTGTTCAGCCTTTGTGGTAGCAAAAGCGGCGCGAAGAGCATGATTGCAAATATCTTGCCATTGAGGATATCCAGCGTTCTTAGCTACGTTCTTCAAGGTTTGGCTGAGATTGTTACTGTGAATTGGGCCACCCTGAAAGCTAAGGAATAGATTGTTGTACTCAGACCGAGGGCGAGCAGTAAGATAACAATCAATCGCCATCTTAGTTTCATCATTGATATACACACGGCGAGTCTTGTTACCTTTACCTACAATCGCAAGTTCACGCCCATTATTGCCACTCATGTTCTTGTATTGCTCAAGCGTGATACCAGTAAGCTCACTAACACGTAGTCCAGTAGTAGCAAACAGAAGAATAATAGCCTTGTCTCGAAGGGTGCGAGCATGATTGACCATATCCCGAAGATAGTGGGCTTCAATATAGGGCTTTTGTTTTACATCACAATCTCTGACTTTCTGTTTCTCAAGCTCCTCAGCAGGATTAGAGCTGGTGACACCAACCTTCTTCAAAAAGCCAAAATAATTTTTCACAGCCGCAATACGAATATTCTGACTATTAGGCTTTAGATTAGCAAATGTATTCTTCCAAGCTACCAAATCCATATAAGTAATTTCATTCTCAGGCTTGCGAATATACTCCAAAGCCATGTTGATGTATTTAGTATAGTTAGCAATCGTCAGAGGCGAACGACGTTGAGATTCTAAATAAGTGATGTAATTTTGGTTCATCATAATCGCTCCTTTCTTTACCGTATCTGTATTATATCACAAACCCCATACATTGTCAAGCATTTTTTAAAATTTTTCTTGACTGTATGGGGTTTATATAAATGGAGGAGACACATGAAGGGAGTCGATATGATAGGAGGTTTGGGCTTTTGCCCATGGAGCTGGATAACAGGCTCGAACTGTTGACCTATTCATTACAAGTGAATCGTTCTTTACCAACTGAACTAATCCAGCGCATTGGCACTATCGTAGTTCCCACGCCTAATCAAGTGATAGGACACTGGCGATTCGTTTTCAACCAAAACCTAATCGTTCCCAAGCCTTTGGTTTATCCAGTCTTAACGCTTCATGGAATTACGCTTACGATACCCCGTGTTTTACTTGCTTTCTGCAACTCGTAAGGATGACCAGCAAGATAGGCTTCCCACCTATTTGTCCATAGTTTTGACCATCTGCTTGTTCACTATATGGATTGAATGAACACTCTACCCGTGATGGCTTGAGGAGTAACCTTGGACACCCTACATCGGTTATTCATCCTTCCTTAATGCACTTTGGCGAGGTGATAGGATAGTGGAGGAGTAGAGGGTAATCGAAACCCCATACTTAGCTTGGAAGGCTAATGTTCTAGCCATTGAACTACTACTCCATATACAGGCATCGGTTTATTAAAGTAAAACCGTTAGCCTTATCTAAAACCTTTATTTTATTTGCTTTTACTGTCTTTGTAGTTGCTTAAATGCGTCCTTAATATTTTTTGCAATTGTTAGATGTAGAGACTTTCTTTCGGGGAGATTAATTTGCTCACCGGTTTTAGGATTACGAGCAATTCTAGGCGCTAGAGTCCGATGCTTAAATCTACCAATCGGCGTATTAACCTCTTCTCCTTCAGATAGTAGAGTGGTTAGCGTTTGAAATACCATATCATATGCACTAGTAGCATCAGCTTTAGTAGTGCCATGATTTTCTACCATTAGATTAACAAATTCTTTTTTTGTTACCATTTTATAATTTTACTCCTTCATTTATTTTAATAAGTAGGCTTTCGCCTTGGTCCTCCTGGGTGGGTACGATCCACCATATACCTTATGAGGGCCCATCAATTATAAGTTGATAGCTCTTCCAGTTGAGCTACAGGAGGGGATAAGAGGCCGAAGCCTCATTCCCAAATAATCTTTTCATAAAGATCTAATGGACTGTTTGCAGTAGCAATTTTCTCATATCCATCTTCTAATTTCTTCCATAATGTAAATTTCATTTTGTTTAAATTTTGAGATACGATATAAGTAAATTTGCCATTACATTGCACTGAAGGGCCGTTTTCAGTCTTCGGTATTTGCTTGATCATTGGCAACAATGAATTCCATTAGCTTCGCTTCATCAGACTTAGAGGCGTGAATTTCGAACCAATCGCCATGTTCTTTTAGCAGTTCTGCTACACCAAGATAAAATGAAAGATGAGATTTGAGATTTAGTTTTAGATTATACTCTCCATACCTGTTTACCTCGTTGTCCGTCAGATAAACTGGATTTTCACATGATTCGATAACCTTTCTAAATTTTTCTACATTTTCAACCTTTAGTTTCATGTTAACCTCCTTGTTTTCTTTCAGATTTGTACAAGTTTATGTAGGTTAGGATTTGCACCTAACATAAGTTTGTCTCCACAAAATGCCAGCACTCTTTCAGCGACGATTCCAAACTCTTATGCCTAAGCGTCTACTCATGCCACTATCAATGTTCTATCAATAGTGTTTTACCATAATAAAGATTTCCTCTTTATCATGTCTATTCCGCCACTCCATAAACTTAATCCTCTTGGACGATGTAGCCCACACTTTGCTTGCCGTTTGTAGAGTCGTTACAAAGTGCGAAAGAACACTATCTCTGTGGTAATCGCTTACGGGTCATGCCCCTCTGCGACCGTAGCCCCCAGTGGAATTCGAATCCACACTGTAACGATTTTGAGTCGTTTGTCTCCTGCCTATTGGACTATGGGGCCATATCACTCTTAACACCCTAATTATACCACAATCTTCACATTTTGTCAACCCCTAATTTTTATTTTGCCCATCTTTTTTCAACCAACCTACTGGCATAGGTAATGGGCTTGAGGTAATCAATCGCTAAAATCAAGCATGAAAGGAGTCGGACATCCAGTCTCATGCGACTTTTTGCCCATATAAATTCAATATAACCTACCAGTGCTAGCCTCACATTCCACTTCCTCATCCACTCCTCGGCTATATTGAACTATTAAGAGGAATAGCCAGTCACCTCTCTATACGCCACTTAGCTCATGCGCTTTGTATAGCATATTGCTATCGTCAACTATGGATAGCTACCATAGATTTAACCGTTTCTAGGTGGTCAGCCTAGCCGCCAAGATGGACTCGAACCATCGTCTCCGGCCTCGACCGTGACTCTACCTGTTGAGTTATTGACGGATATAAAATTCAATATAGCCTACACGCTTGTACTTCGCCATGCGCCACCCCATCCTCTATCCTCGGCTATATTGAATTATTCAAATAAATACAAAGTATCGTTGCACCGTCTAAAAGCACGTCGTTCGATACATCTCGGCACATATGTCCGCGACTTATACATTTAGCCCATTTGTATTTATTTGGTTTGAAGGGACTTGATTGGAAATGTCACCCTTCCGTACAGACTCCTATCCTCTATCTCTGCTTTGTTCGGTTTATTCCTTCCACCGACAAGATGCCAGTCTCATTATTCTACTTTAGCCAACTGGACTATGACAAGCTCGAAGTCTTTCATTGATGTTGGGTACATCAACTTAGCCGTTAGGAGGTACTGTCTCTAACCTTTTGATTTTCACATATACCTGTTATAGACCCTAACTTATTAATTTACTACTTCGCACGACTTCCCTAATAGACGCTTTGGATGCAGGGGTTGGATTTGAACCAACGGTCTTCAGCTCATGAGGCTGACGAGATAACCAGACTTCTCTACCCTGCGATATACATTATACCACATTTTCTTCAATTTGTCAAGTGTTTTTATTTTTTGAGGGTTTATAGTGCATACGCCCACAACTTATCATGTCATCTATTTTGCGTAAGTATACTCGAATCCGTTATGTTTGTTAGATAACACATATAACTTAAACCTTGGGTCAAACTCTCAAAAATTGCAAGATTTAAGTTGGCACTTTTAGTCATAGGTAGTACCCACCTACGCCCCACAATCTTCCCGATTTTGCTGACAATGGCTAATCGCTTAAAACCTAATTTTTATTTTTAAGATGTGTGTAGTGCCACATCACCACAACTTTCAGCATCTTATGGTCGCTTCCTACTTATTGCTGGTACAGTTTTTCAATGCTACTCTGTTTCGCATTTTGCTACCGATACAGACCTAAACTGCCAACATCTTAAAAGGCTATTGTCTTAATCATTTTAGACTAATTCGACATAGCAATTTTAATAATAGGCTGTTCCTCAAACTCCATTTACCCATTTCACTCCGGCTTCTGCTGTTACCCAAATTCCTTAAACTCTTACACAGAGCGGATTTTGTTCAGATAGCAAGGCTGTTCTAGCGCCTGTTGTTTTGTTTTAAGAAGATTTGGCATTCGGCCACTTCTCTGTGAGCATCTAAAGCCTCGGTAAGCTCTCATTAGTTATCAACAATAATCTTCCTTTGATGGCTCCCTTATATTTTTATAGCCAAAATTCATCGGGTAGCTACTCCCAATAAGGTATTGTTTTCATAGGCATCTCTCAAACTCTATACCTACAAGCTTTCGAGCTTGCGAAGATTGGACAGCACGGTTATCTTACTGCCGCTGTTGTTGAATTGTTTGCTGGCCTCGCTTTAGTGTTGCTCGTTTAACCAAGACCACAATAACTTAAAAATGGCACCAGCTAACTTACATCCCAATTATACCACAGATTTGAAGATTTGTCAAGAGGAAATTTAATATCTTACAAGAATATTTTCTTCTCCCATTCTAAAGTTTTCCATATAACATACCAACAAATCAACTTCATGCCAAATAATTTTCTTGGCTTTTTCTACTGCTTCTTCAAAATCTTCTGTCTCAAGACTTCTAGCACTCATCTTCAAAGCCTTGCAACTAAGATACCAATTATTTCCACAACCAACATAATGATAAATTGAAATACCAAGTTTATTGTCTTTTAGCTCAAAGATACTGCCTTGTTCAACATCTTCGTTCCGTCTAGCATTGCTCTTCCACTCAAGTTGCATATCTCTTACCTCCTAACACCTACATTATATCATACTTTGGCAGGTTTGTCAAGAATTTTTTTCAATAATTAGCAAACCCGTTTTTAATCTCAACAAACTTAATATCGTTATCTTTCCCAAACTCTTCTTTAAGTTTATCTCGATACTTATTTACCAGACTACCAGCCTTGCCAATTAAAATACCAGGGTGATTTGTATAGATGGTGAATCCCTTATGATATTCATAGTCATAAGCCACAGGTTCTTTCAGTCCAGCTTCAGCACACCAATCTTCAAGGAACTTACGCTCACGGTTAACCGCCCAATTATGAGCTTCTTCTCTCATTTCTTCCCATTGAGCATCCATTTCATCATCAATGTCTACAATATCATCATCTAAAAGTTCTGTTGGCATATACATATTAACAAACCTCCTTAATTGATAACTGGATTATACCATAAATTGAGTTAATTGTCAAGGGCCTTACCATCTAATTGAAATCCAATGGCCTTCACGGGTTCTATTTGGTCTAACCGTAACTCTGAATCCTCTTGTTACTAGCTCATGGCAAATATCAGGAATACATTACTCAAATAACGATTGCATTGAAGAATCGTCAACAAAACTAAATCCCCATTGATTTCTACCTTCTTTAGCTTTCCGTTTAATCATACCTTCAGCGAACTTGACATAATATTTGGTTGCTTTTACAATAGGATTATTTTCTTCATAATCTTTGTGAGCCATTTCAGCGGTATACATATTCAATCAACTCCTTCATTTGATAATCCAATTATACCATATTAAAGGCGATTTGTCAAGGATTATTTTCCCCTCCAACCAATTTCCACATCCACTCAGTTGCATCTTCACACCCAGTTAGCTTATCTTTTATCTCAACTACATTCTTAACTTGACTACATTTTGACATTCTTAAAAAGATTCTCACTTCAACGAATATTGCGCCGTAGTTGCGTCTTACTTATTCTCCATAAGCGTAAATTTGGGTATGCCCTACCCTATTGATTCAAAACTCTTAAACCTTCATTTAAAATATTTACAGAAGCATTTATATCTCTGTCATGTTCCGTTCCACATTCTGAGCAAATCCATTTACGAACATTTAAATCCTTAGTGCCAGACCACTTTGCTCCACATACTGAACAAAATTGAGAAGATGGATAAAACCTGTCAATCCTTACAACAATTTTTCCATACCAATTAGCCTTATACTCTAATTGTCTACAAAACTCTCCCCAACTTACGTCTAAAATTGATTTCGCCAATTTATGATTCTTAACCATATTACCAATAACTAAATCCTCAATAGCAATTATATCATATATTTTAATTAAATTAGTAGATAATTTTTGTAAGAAATCAATTCTTTGATTATGAACTCTCTCGTATTGTTTAGCAACTTTGATTCTTGCCTTGTTTCTTCTTTTACTACCACTTGATTTTCGTGATAATTGACGTTGAAGTTTAGCAAGTTTCTTTTGACTTTTATTAAAAAATTTAGGGTTGCTATACTTTATGCCATCTGAAGTAATTGCAAAATCTTTTATTCCTAAATCAATTCCAACAACACATCCCGATTTTTCCAGTTTAATAGGTTCAAAATCTGTAACGCATATCGTAACAAAATATCTCCCAGAAGCGTTTTGCGAAACAAAAGCAGAAATTATTCGTCCTTCTACTTTTTTAGATATTTTGCATTTAATTAAGCCTAATTTAGGAAGCTGAATCTTATCTTCTAAAATTTTGATTCTTGTTTTGGTTTTAAAAGATTTTTTACTGTTTTTCTTGCTTTTAAATTTGGGAAAACCATTCTTTTTATTATTTTTTATACTACGGAAAAAATTATTATAAGCATTTTCTAAATCTTGTAATGAAGATTGTAAGGCTTTAGAATCTACTTCTTTTAGCCATTCCAATTCTTTCTTCAAATTTGTTAAATCTTTAGAACATTCATAATAATTAAATGTTTTCCTTTCTTTCCTATACAATTCTTTTCTTTTTGCAAGATAATAATTATAAATAAATCTACAGCAACCAAAAGTCTTTTGAATTTGTTCTTGTTGCATTTTAGTTGGATATATTCTAAATTTATATGCCTTTTCTATTTACTTCGCCTCCTTTCTCATATATTATACCATAAGAGAGGTTGTGTGTCAAGAGAATTTAGAAAATATCTTCTTCTATATCTTCAAATACTGGCGAAGCAGTATCATTGTTGACTTGTTTATTTTTCTTTTTGAATCCGGGTGTTGAGCGTCTATACGCCATTTGTTGGTTAATATCATCGCCAAATTTATCTTCGTAAAAGTCTTCTTGAGGAAAGTAATAGTTGTTATTAACTCCTTGTCTACCAGAATTTATAGATAAATATCCAGCTTTCTCTAAAACTGTAATTGCTTTTTCTACTGTGCTTTTACTAAATCCACATTCATCCGCAATAGTTTGGATACTTGGAAAACATTTGTTGCTTTTTGTATTGCGATGTGATTGTATAATAAAATATACTGCAAATACCGTTTGATTAAATTCATGTAAAATCTTACGGGCAATTATATTCCCACATTGTCCATATCCATCTTTTTGCCATTTTGATTTATCAATTTCTTCCCATGGTAATTTTTCAATTTTCTTCATTCAATCAATTCCTTTCAAAATATAAGTTTATACCAAATGCGTTAAGCGATAGCGCAACGCATACGGATTTAGTAGTTAATTAAGTAAGTTGTATTCAGTTGTAGTATTAAGTAGTAGGTACGGACATATATACGGACTTAATACAGACATGTATCCGTACTAAGAACGGACATGTGTATGGATTAGAACGGACATATGTCCGGTATGGATTTAAATTGTAAATTTATGGCTCTTCCAAAGTTCCCAAACCTCTTTAGTATCTTCAGCCTTAAAAACAAACACCATACGGCCATGTTCAGTATCATATTCAAGATGGTGAGGTTGAATGCCATAAGATACATAGGCGCAAGCCTGTTTGAAATTAACTACTCGAATATACTCCAACATAAAATCAATCCTTTGCATTTATTCTACCCTAATTATACCACAAAATCACCAAAAAGTCAATCCTTAAATTGTAAACTTTTTATGAACAAAAATAAGCCCGCTTAACGGATGGGCTTTGAGTCATGTGACACCGTGATTATTTACTTCTCCTCTTTCACTTCAGGCCGTACAAACTTCTCAAGATAGCGCATTTGCTTTGCCATCTTATCAATTTCTCGTCTGGTAACAGCAGTTGGCCGATTTGAAAATGCTGCTCTATAAATGTTGTGCTTGAGAGTTTCGTACTGGATAGTGTTAGTGACGTTGTTCATTTCAATTTCTCCTTAAAATTTATTTCTTGTCTTACGATATTAACATTATAACATATAGGACTGTGTTTGTCAATTAGATATGAACTTTAATTTTTTGGATTATAATTTTATAATCATCAATCAATTTCCCATATTCTTTTTCCCACTTTTCCCAGGTCTTTTTGGCCTTTGATTTTCTAGCGAAATATTCTCGCCTTGATAAATATCCTGTATCAATATGTATCATAGTCATTTCATAGATCGTCAAATTTCTTTACCTCCCAGCATATTCAATATCCATTTTATAGGCGAAGATTCCCCAACTTTTTCCAAACAAATAGCATGGATCAATGCGTCATTAAATGATCGATAAATTTCATTTTGAATTTCTTGCCCTACAACATAAGGCCGATATCCTGTTGTTAAACCGAATTGAGTTTCCTCTACTACTGCAATTGTTTCAGTTATTAAATTGGCGAAAAATAATTTGCCATTTGAGCCAAAGATTTTTTCAAATTCATTTTCGATTTTCTTTTTGATTTTTTCTTGTTTTGCTTGTGCATTGTAATATTCATAAACTTCGAGAGTTTTAATCAAATCTCGGCTTGCTTCTTTCATAAAGTTGCTTGCTTGCTCAATATTCAATCCCATTTTTCTACCTCGATTTATTTCCAAATAATCTTACACTTCATACAGTAATTCGTAGGCGGTTTCCAGGCGTGAGGTCTTTTGTATACAGCTCCACAATATGAACAAATCCAAGCCGCCTTGCTTTCATTCCAAATCAATTGGTGAATTTCCATTTTGAATTTTGCAGCTCCTTTTTGAATTTCAATTCTGTATTTAGATTATATCATGCAAGTTTGATTTTGTCAATAGAATTTTCGATTTCAATTCTGAAGGCGAATTTCGATTTCAATTTTGTAGATGGATTGATTATGGATATTATGATATAAATTGGATAATGTAAATATAAGAATCTACTTCAAAACGAACTAAAAGATAAAGTTGATATAGAAATTATATTCAATATGCTGAATCAAATCCAATCCAATTTAACTCTATAATATTATTAAATAATTTAATTACAAAATCAAACAAATTTATATACATTATATCTATCCATCAATCTATATTCAGAGATTAGAAAGTAAGTAAATTTAATTGATTTCGTAATTAAATAAATTGGAAATTCTATAAACAAACCATCTTATACACTTGTCTTTTAATTTGAAGTTTTTTAGTTGCCTAATTTTATCATACTTCTGCTTTTAATCACTCTAACTAAATAATTAAGTATATTGTATATCTATTCATCTTATCTATCTATATTATTCATATTATATAGTGGCATACTTTATCTATATACATATATATTCATATATACATATATCTATACATCTATATATACATATACATATACAACATCGCCCCAAATTTTTTTAAAATCGCTTAATACACGCCAGGGAAATTTCCTGAAATTTAAGCAGAGAATTTACCAAAAGCCCAAAAAACTCTGGCAAAATTTTCCAGCTCGCCAATGCCAGGAAAACGCAAAAAGACGCAAGAGAATTTCTTCCCCTACGCCTTGCATCATATCATATTTTTGGGCGGATGTCAATCATCAATTTCCCGGTCGATCCAGTCCATGGCATCATCAACGCACCACGTTTCACCCATACTTGTACCATTGGGACGATGAATCCAGAATCCCGCGCCCGTGTTTGTGATAGTATAGCCTCTGTATTTGCATTGCCTAACGGCTTTCCATTCCATTTTATTGTCCTCCTTACTGATTCACAAATTGCCCTTGCTTGGCCCATGCTTCCTCTTTGTACAGTTTTGCCGCTTCTGTCTTTGTGTAATAGTAATATTGTTTTACCCCAATATCGCCATAGACTACCCACGCTCCCCGTTGATTCTTCTCCATGAAGAAAATAGGATTGTATCTCTTTGCCATAGTGTTTGCCTCCTTGTTCTATCTTGTTTGTGTTCTTGTCCTTTACACTTATTATATTACACCATCTCGCCCACAATGTCAAGAAAAATTTTAAAAATTTATTCCGTCAAATTCCACAAAATCATTCAGCTAAATTTATACATTCTTACAAGTTAGTTACAACTAACTCAACCCCGACCTTCCCCTCCTCTTTTTACGGTTCCGGCAGTCCACTTGTTTTTTCTTTGTTTCATTTTTTTGAGTATAGTATGACAAATCCCTTGTTATATGTCAATCGGTAAAATCAACAAATAACAAGGGATTATTTTAGTCAATATGCTGTACTATAATATGCGTTGCAATTCTATCCTGTTCTATATCATTGGGGAAATAATCTATAAAATAATATCCTTCTCCTGTGTGATATACTGTGCTTGTTTGTATTCCAGCGTCTAACAATTCTTTTCGTGTTAAATCAGCAATGTTTCTAAACTTAAATCCTTTTGTATATTTCATATTTTTCTCCTTTCAAATTTGAGGATAATAATCTAAAATAATACTACACTTGTCCATATCCTCAACCACCAGATGAACAGCTTTCCCTTTATTTCCAATTTTATAAGCATAGGAAATAGCATCATTTTCTTTTTCAAAATCTTTTGTGTTCTTTCCTTTGAGGTAATGCACATACACTCTATACATTTTTGTTGCCTCCTTTAACTTTCTAATGTTATTATAACAAAAGCCTTGGCCTTTGTCAACTGTTAAACTATACAAAATAAACCCGCCTGACTTGTGCACTTTATCAAGCGGATTTTGGTTTATTTATCATCTTTATTTGTTATCTTTTGGATGTACCATTCAACCTCCATGCCGTTTTTGTTTGCTTCCAGATTATCAAAACACCTGATTGCTATTTCATTGGCTTCTTCCCAAGAATAACCTTTTGCTACAATCATCTTAGTAGCTTTAAGCATATTATTATAAGTGCGTCTTTTCATTATGTTTGCCTCCTTTATTATTGTATATTTATTATAATATATTCTACTTCATTTGTCAATGGTCAAATTATATAAAATAATCCCGCCCAACTTATACAGCTTGCCGGGCGGGATTATATTTACATATTCATGATAAAAGCATCAACAGCTTTTCTACTATTGAATTCGAGAGCTTTTTCTTGACCTTCAATGCACAGATAATACTTTCTTTTATGGTACTGCCATAAAGTAACGAATTTCCCGTCAATTTCAACGTCTATAACAAGTTCACAAAAACTTGAATAATGAATTTCTTTCATTCTCATTTCCTCCTTGCCTATGTGTTAACTCTTTAGCTTGTCTATAATATACCACACATCCCTCCACTTGTCAACCCTTTTTCAAAAACTTTTTCAAATTTCTTTCCCCTGTCTCTATGGCCTCTCACAGCCCTTACAAGGCACGCTTCTTCCTGCCTATGTATTTATATTCCTATGGGCTTAAAAGGGATGTAGCGGCCTTCTGTGGGCTTGTGGAGCGTGTTGTGGTGAATGATGTAAGAGTAAAAGAAAACCGCCTGAGCAATTACCCAGACGGTTTATATATTAGAATGTCGGATCGCTATAGGCATAAGTCCCATTTTGCCTGAATGCTTCATTCCATACATCTACAAGCTCTTTCGCTTCTTTCTTTGTAGCACACATATTAGCCGCCCTTAATCCTCCAATTCTGTCAAGCACGGATTTGAGATTATCACTTGAAGTAAACTTGACCATATAGGCACAATTTCCTCCCGGTTCATCGGTGAAAGTAGATTCAACTACTACAGAAACAGCCATGTAAAAATTTTTCATATCATACCATCCTTTCAACTTGTTCGCTTGTGAATAACGACATAGTTTTATGGAAACATCTTCCAACTGTTCGTTCTTGTCCATCTTGTTCAATCTTCTTTTCGCCATATTTCCAGAGACAAACACGGTGATGACACTTTTCGCCCTTCTTAACCTGATAGCCTTGCTTTAACCATGCGGCATAGGTAAATAGAGGATAGTTAACAGGCAAGCCATTTTCTGCCTTATATACTTCAATAATTGCTTTATTTGTCATTGCCATTGTTTTATACCTCCTGTTTAATTCTGTTATTATTATATACTATTGTTTGCTGTTTGTCAAGCATAAATCCAAAGAATTTTAAAATTTTTATCTGGATTCTTTTCTTTTAATTCTTTTAAATCTTCTTCACAATTATTATGAAATTTATAATATCCTTTCACAAATTTATTCGTATCAGCATCAACAACATAATATTTAATTCTCATTTTTATTTCCTCCTTGTGTTGCGTTCTTGTTTTATCGTGTCTTAATTATAACGCTACAAACCTACAAAGTCAACTATCAATCTGCACAATAAAGCAAAATATTTTTATATAAATTGCCTATTGCAAAGCCTTGACTTTATGATATAAAATATGGTAAAAGGGGAGAGCAACTTTCTATATATAGATATAAATAAAAGGCCAGAGGGCGAACGTGTCAACCCTCCAGCCTTTTTGTTTATACAATTTCCTGAAACTCTTCCCAAAGTTCTGTATTATTTCCGAACACACGGCGCAGCCCCTTATATTCATTGACTACCGCCTTATAGGTCTTTTTGTCCTTTTTATTGTCTGTGTCATAACCAAATTCGTCGCAAAAGTCCTCAAAAGTACCGGGATCATATTTAGTTAAACAAGCAAGCAAATCATAGCTTGAGGGCTGAGGACAACCGTTTTTAGAATTGGCAATAGAGTCCCAAAAAACGCCACTATATTCTCCGCTGTTCGTTGTAATAAGGAACTCCCAACGGTTGCGCTTTGCTTTGTCTCCCCAATTGGGATTGATCATCTTGCCAGTGCATTCCCATTCAATTTTAACACCGTATTTCTCACAAAAATCATTGGCCTGCTTAATGTAATCAGTCATTGTAACGACCTCCTTTATTTGATGTATTCATTATACCACTTTCACGTTAAAAATCAATAGGCAAGATGCACAAGTTTTGTATTGCTCCTTTGTACATTATTCCCTTTCAATCTCAAAATTTCCAGGACCAAACACATTCCAGCCATAAGCCTCTGCCTCTCTATATGATTCAAATCCAGATTGAAAAATTAAAGAATCGCCTTTCATGAATACAGTAAACATATAGGCATGCCCCCTATTTTTATAAATTTATTTTGTGATATGCAAAATAATGATATTTTCATTTTCATCTTCGATGACTATATTATTTTTATCCAAATCCAATCTAGCTTTTGGGATCCCGTCAATAAAAATACTATTATCATTGATAGAATTAATAATAAATTGTAAAATAAATTGTTTATCCATGTTATGACTCTCCTTTTTAATTTAAATTGGTATGGTAGAGCCGATATTTTTACTCCGTCGGCTCTTGCAGGGGTTTGGTTTTATTTTTTGTATTTTTGATTAAAATATTCTTCACAATCAAAACCTTTGTTTTCCATCACATAATGAAAAAATGGGCAAGTATTACAATCTCTTCCGGCGCAAAAAGAATCAAAATCCACATATTGTGAAAAATCAACTTCATTCTCTTCTAAAACTTCTTCTTCTTCTTCTTCCGATTCAGAAATTCCAAGACATTCAAAAATATCTTCATCAGAAAACCAAAGATAGTCATTAATTCTTGTAATATCGGGGCACTCATCAAAAGCATCTTCTAAAAGTTGCATCAATTCTTCTTCTTTGTTATGCTCCTCAATCGTTTTGAGTGTATCAACCGCCCCACTCCAGCAATTTTCCATTAGGTCATTAAAGTCCATATCCTGCTTAATATACATAATGTTTACCACCTTTCAATTTTTAGATTTCAATATTTCCCTTCAATAATCCATTCCAGCCGTTTCTTTACTGTTTCCAATTCTGCGGCGATCTGATTGAGTTGTGCTTTGTTGCAATCTCTCAGGCGCTTATGCTTGTCATTATAAATTAACTCGCCGATTGCGCTATAGTAACTAATGATATAATCTTCTACGCTATCAGCCTTAACTGTGCTATAGTCTCTTGCGCTTGCTTTGTGAATGGTCATTTTATAAACCGCCTTTCGTTTTGTTTTACTGTGTTTATATTAGCACGTTTGGTTTTGTTTGTCAAGTAGTTTTTTCAAATTTCTTTCCATTCTCCACATGACATCATATTCATTTTTCTTTTTGCCGCTCTTTCTGTTTCATGTACAGATACATGATACAAAAAATTCTCATCATATCCAGCCCAAACAGAAAGCCTATACGCCTCTTCTTTCTCCTTCGCTCCATTGTAAGGAAAGATTCTGCAATGCTCAATTGTCGCAACATTTCCAAACTTGTCTTTTGCCATATAGATTTTCATTTTGTTAACCTCCATTTGTTTCATTTATCGTGGCTTTAGTATACCGAGCACAAAACCAAAATGCAATAGGCAAAATCACTAAATCGATTCCAATTTTCTTGTTCAATTTTCAATTTCAATTTTACAGATGATATATAAATGCAGGATTTTGGATTTTGATTCCGTAGTTCATTTATAAATGAATTCATATATGTATATATATACATATAAATCTATATATTTATGTGTATATATACAAATATAGATATATAGATATCAATATTTATACATTTATATGTGTATATATACATAAAATCTCATCCAGTTCCAGCATTCGCCAAAACTAGATGAGATGAATCAATATAATTTAATACTTTACTTAACTAAATTCATCCATTCCTCCATGGTTAGCTCTGTGATATTATGGAGGCCATTGCGGTCTAGGGCATCCAGAATATCGGCAAGTATGTCTTCTTTTGTGTACCCGCTGTAATGACCTGTATCTTGTGCCCATCGCCATTTAGCATCCAGCAATACGGGCATCTCTGATTTAATTGTTTCACGATCTAATCAACAGCAATAGACTTCATCGTGCAAATAATCTAGCCAATTTACTTTATTCATTTCAACCCACTCATTTCGTTTATTTTATTGTTTAAGTTTATAATATCATGGCCTTATAGAAATGTCAAGCGTTATTTTGCTAAAATTTTGAACACCTATTCACAGGAGGAAAACAATATCCCAGAGATTTTCTTCCATTCGTAAAAGAAAAATTCCCCATGGGTGGGGAAAATTTAATCGCATATAATACATGTATACGCTAGGCGAGAGAAAATCAATGCTTTACTGCGCTAAAGTCTTGCTTCATTTAGCTAAAGACTTCACTTAACTAAAGAGACTTTCATTGGTTAAAGTTAGGCTTGACTAACTAGAATTATGTCAACTATAGAGCGCCTATGGAAAACCGACATAAAAAAGCCATTGTCTCTCAGGCTCTATATGAGCCTCTACGCCCCTTTTTAGTGCCCCTATATCCCGATATGCCCAAGCAAAAAATCGCCTGTTATAAAGGCGCTGACGGCCTGAAAAGAAAAGCCCCAGGCAATGCCCAGGGCTGATTGATTAAAACCGCATGGCGCGATACCATGGAATAAACCGGAGTTTACCGCCGTCTAACCTATAGATCATATACAGTATACCGACGCTCAAGACGAATCCAACAATTCCCAAAAAAGAGAGCCATAAAGAAGCAATTACAAAAAATGCCATAAAAATAACCACCTTTTCAAAAAAGTTATGGAATAGGGCTTTTTTGACCTGAAAACCCTTTAGAAAACAGGTGGAAAATTTACCAGTTGGGACATTCAATGGGCATTTCATCCCATTCTTTCTTGGTGATATGGGGAAGTCCATAAAAGTCCAGGCATTTATTGATATGCCGTTGAGTGGTTGCGCTCCACCCTGTCCAATGGCGGGTATGGCACATTTTACCATTTTCTCCATGATCAAAGATGGATAGAACAGGGATGCCATAGGATACAATTACGTCATGTCCGTTCATGGAGACTAGTTGGCAGTTGGCACAAATATTCTTGATAGTCATAATAATTCCTCCAAAAATTAAAATTTCCAGCTTTTCCGCTTGTTTTCGCCCTCTTTTGTGGATGGATTGTTAGCAATAACTTGTGTTTTCGCAAAATTTTGCGCGCGCCGTTATCATTTGATCACAAAGGCGGTCAAGTATCCATTTGGGGTGGTATCTATGAGTACCACTTGCGCCTA
>ERZ1643251.1045-NODE-1045-length-33667-cov-80.134535_pt1 | contig 33667 bp, 27 predicted proteins | sample MGYA00579261_ERZ1643251 | MGnify/ENA primary metagenome ERZ1643251 (study PRJEB29033, sample SAMEA4952267) | chicken gut metagenome | biome: Broiler Chicken; feature: Gastrointestinal Tract; material: Caecum | place: Ireland | collected 2018 | study: Broiler... | reverse complement strand
TAAAAAAGAAAAAATAATATTTTTATCAATTTTTTCGCATTTTTTCTTAATTTTTAGGTATTTTTTGATATTTTTCTAGTTTTTAAGTTTATAACTTGTTAAATATAAGATAAATTGAATAAAAAATATTCAAAAAATCAACTTTAAATAAAGGAGAAATTTATGAAAGATAAGGTTTGTTTAATCACAGGCGGTGCTGGCGGTATAGGTTCGGCAGTTGCAAGAGTTATTGCTAAAAATATTGCGAATGGGATTTTAATACTCCACTATAACTCAAATAAAAATGGTGCGGAAAATCTCAAAAAAGAAATTGAAAAAGAAAATAAAAACATCAAAGTTTACACCTTACAAGCAGATTTAGAGATAAAAGAAGAATGCGAAAAATTATGCGACCTAATTTTGAAGAAATTTGGCGTAGTTGATGTTTTAGTTAATAATGCAGGTTACGTTGAAGATAAAGAATTAAGTGAGAGAACCTATGAAGATTTTGAAAAGACAATTAAAATAAACTTGATTGCGAATTTCTATCTTTCCAAAGTTTTGGGCTATAAAATGCTTGAGCAAAAATTTGGAAAAATTGTCAATATCTCTTCAACAAGCGGATTGATTTTGCATTCTGGAAGTATGAATCCGACAAGCATTGATTACGATGCTTCGAAGGCAGGGGTAAACGCTTTAACAAAAAATTTTGCACAAGAATTTGCTCCGTATGTTAATGTCAATGCGGTTGCTCCTGGCTGGGTTGACACTCCTTTAAATTATGAATTACCAGAGTATGTTAGGCAAAGCGAAAATGAAAAGATATTAAAAAATCGTTGGGCAAGTCCGGAAGAGATTGCTGAACTTGTTTGGTATTTGATTAGTGATAAAGCTGACTTCATCAATGGTAGTATCTATGAAATTGATGGTGGAAGAAGATAAAAAACTAATTTTTAGTGATTTTTTCTTAATTTTAATGGAATTTTCTTAATTTTTAAATATTTTTTGTTTTAATAAATAGTTGATTAAATTTTGGAGAGGGTATGAAAATAAATTGGTTTCCTGGGCATATGCATAAGGCGTTGAAGGAGATAAAGGAAGAACTTAAAAAAGTGGATGTTGTCCTTTATGTTTTAGACGCGCGCATACCTCTCTCTTCCTTAAATCCAAAACTTGATGAGTTATCTGAAAATAAGCCTGTGCTTTATATTTTAAATAAGATTGATATAGCTGACGAGAAGCGTGTTGGGGTTTTGAAAGAAAAATTTAAGGGTGAAAACAAGGACTACATTTTATATAACTCTAACTTTTCAAAAAACACCTTGATACTCGACAAAATTAAAAAGTTGGCATATAAAAAGGTGGAGAAGTATAAGGCGAAAGGTGTCAAGCCAACAATTCGATGTATGGTTGTTGGTGTGCCGAACAGTGGCAAAAGTTCGCTTGTAAATAACCTATGCAAAAAGGCAAAGGCGGTCACTGGTAACAAGGCAGGCGTGACAAAGAGTGGGCAGTGGCTGAATGCTGGGGACGGCGTTGAGGTGTTCGACACTCCTGGCACGCTCTATCCAAACATTGAAAATGAAAATGTGGCGAAAAAACTTGCCTATGTTGGCAGTGTGCGTGATGAAGTTTTGGAGTTTAATAGTCTTGCAGAAGATTTATTAAAACTTCTTAAAGAGAAATACCCTCAAAATATAGAGAGGAGATATCCAAACTGTCAAACTGTTTTAGATATTGCAAAACTACGAAAATTTGTTTTGTCTGGCAGAGAGATAGATTTGGAGCGCGCTTCCTATATGCTTGTTGATGATTTCAGGAAGGGTAGGCTCGGTAAAATTACGTTAGATTAATTGGTAAAAAAAACAATAAAAAATCGTTAGAAAATAGCAAAAAAAGAGAAAAATATGAAAAAATTAAATAAAATCCATGGAACTATTGGCGAAATTGAAGTGGCGAACTATTTGAAAGCACAAGGATATAAAATTGTTGCTATGAATTATAAAAACAAAATAGGAGAAATTGATATTGTTGCTCTTGATAAGAATGTCATCGTTTTTGTGGAAGTTAAAAGCCGTGCAACGCTTGCTTTTGGGCGTCCTTGTGAGGCGGTCGATTTTAGAAAACAGCAAAAGATAAGAAAGGTTGCTGAACTTTATCTTCTTCAAAAGCAAAAATATTATAGTGATGTGCGTTTTGATGTTGTTGAAGTTCTCGGAGATGAAATTAGTCTTATAAAGAACGCCTTTTAATGATTTTATTTTTTTGACTAAAAATAGCGAAAAAAGCATGCTATTTTTTATTTTTTTCTTAAAAAAGCGCTATTTTTATTAATTTTCAGATAAAACTATTGAAAATTGAGCTAATGTATGCTAAAATAAACTTAGATAAATTAAAAGAGAGTTTTTTATGAAGATTAGAAATGTAGATTTTGGAAAAAGCCCGCTCTTTCTTGCTCCAATGGCAGGAGTTAGTGATGTTGGATTTAGAGAGCAAGCAGTTAAATTCGGCGCGGATGTCACGGTAACTGAAATGCTTTCAACGCGTGCCATGGTGCATAATCCTAAAAAGACAAATTTGATGACTATAACTTCTCCATACGAAAAGCTTGTTGTGGCTCAAATTTTTGGGCATGAAAGCGAGTTCATGGTTAAGGCGTTTGAAAGTGAGATATTAGACAAGTTTCCAGCGTTTGACATTAACATGGGTTGTCCTGCTCCAAAGATTTTAAAAAATGGTGACGGCGCTGCGCTTATGGACAGTATACATCTTGCAGGTCACATAATTGAAACTTGCAGAGATATGACAGATAAGCCTTTGTCGGTGAAATTTAGAAAGGGCTATCATCAAGAAAATTATCTTGACTTTGCTAAGATGTGCGAAGATAGTGGCGCTGACTATGTTATCTTTCACGCACGAACTGTTGAGCAGGGGTATAGCGGTGAGGCTGATTACGAGGCGATAGCAAATGTCAAAGCTAAACTTCACATTCCTGTGATTGGAAATGGTGATGTTGTCAGTGTTGATTCTTATCACAGAATGCTTGAAACCGGTGTTGACGGCGTTATGATAGGGCGCGGAGCACTTGGAGCACCTTGGATTTTCAAAGAGTTAAAGGAAGGTCACGCCGTTCAAGTTGATAAATACAAGGTTGTCAAAGAGCATATTGAAACGCTTAGAAAATACTATAATGAAGAATGGCTAACCCTTTACATAAGGAAACATCTTCTTTGGTATGCAAAAGATTTGCCAAAAGCAAGCACTGTTCGTATGACACTTGCTACATGCAAAGACATTGACGAGTGCCTTGAAATTTTAAAAGAATGTTTTGAGAAGAAAATGTAGTTTTGGGTGTTTAATGATTTAGAAAATAGGATGATAGTCGTCCTATTTTTTTCTATTGATCTTTTTCTTAATAATGTTTTTTTGAAAATATTTAATTTTGTTTTGAAAATCCTCCGAAAAGTAGTATTATATACTTGCGGGGGATATTTTTATGAAAAGAACGATTAAAGATTTAAAAAACATACAAGGTAAAAGAGTGTTGCTTAGATGTGACTTTAATGTTCCTCTCGATAATTGGGGCGATATTTTGGATGACACCAGAATTACCGCTTCTATTCCAACTATTAAATATCTTAACGACCAAAATTGCAAGCTTATCATCTGCTCACATTTAGGGCGTCCAAAGGGTTATGATAAGTTTTTGTCGCTCTTTCCTGTTGCAGTATGTCTTATGAAATATTTTCCAAACAAGGTAAAATTTTGTCCGAAAGTGGTTGGTGATGAAGTTAAAAGAGATATTGCAAAAATGAAAGGCGGAGATATTTTGGTGCTAGAAAATTTGCGCTTTGACCCGCGAGAAGAAGAAAATGATCTTTCATTTGTTAAAGAACTTGCGTCTTATGGGGATATATATGTGGACGATGCGTTTGGTGTTGCTCACAGAAAGCATGCCTCAAACTATGGTGTTGCCTTAAAACTTCCAAATGCCATTGGCTTTTTGATTGAAAAAGAGTTAAATGTTTTTGAAAAAGCGTTTAAAAATCCGAAAAAGCCATTTGTCGCTATCTTTGGAGGCGCAAAGGTTAAAGACAAACTGTTGTTAATTAAAAATATAATAGGAAAGGCAGATGTGGTGCTGATTGGCGGTGGTATGGCTTACACATTCCTGCTTGCAGAGGGAATAAATATAGGTAAGTCAATTGTCGATTTAGACCTTATTGATGAAGCAAAGGAAATCTTGAAAGAGGCGCGTGACGCTGGCATGAAAGTGGTGCTTCCTGTCGACCATGTGGCATTAAAATACGACCGCGTTATCAAAACAAACAATCTTGATGCGGATATGATTGGGCTTGATATAGGCAAAAAGACAATTAAGCTTTTCCAGGAAGAAATCAAACATGCAGGGCAAATTGTTTGGAATGGACCACTTGGAAAATATGAAGACAAGCGCTTTAAGACGGGAACTTTCATGGTGGCAAAGGCGGTTGCCAAAAGTTCGGCATACTCAATTGTTGGAGGAGGCGACAGCGTTGGCGCAATAAATACGCTTGGCTTTACTGATAAGATTGACCACCTTTCGACCGGTGGAGGTGCAAGCATGAAACTTATGGAGGGCAAGACTTTACCTGCAATCGAGGTTATTGACACTCTTTAACTATAAGACAACAACTTTGAGTGAGACAGATGTTTATTCAAATGCACGCGAATTTGTTATAAATTTATTAAAATTCAACTTATTTGAATTAGCATCACATAACTATACTTAGGATTGAAAGATTTAGTTTTTTTAAGGAGAAGTATGAGAAAGATAATTATTTCCAATTTTAAAATGAACACAGTGCCTAGCGATATGAAAGCGTATTCAATGCAACTTGCAACAAAGACGGCGGGAAGTAAAAACAAGATTATTGTTTGTCCGCCATATACTCATTTTTGCATTGCAAAACAATTTTTGGATGGCAGTAAAATTGAAATTGGCGCGCAAAATGTTTCCGATGCAGAGGCAGGAAAAAATACCGGAGAGATTTCCGCTTCCATGCTTAAAGATGCTGGCGTAACCTACTGTATTATCGGTCATTCAGAAAGAAGAAGTAAATTTAAAGAGTCTGATAGGCTTATAAACAAAAAAATCAAAATGGCACTTTCGCAAGGATTGAAGGTAATTCTTTGCATTGGCGAGGATAAAGTTACACGCGAGGCAAAGGGCGCCTGTGCGTTTGTAAAAAAACAACTTGATGATGCGCTCAAAGGAATATACGAAAATGAGCTTGAAAGCGTCATCATTGCCTATGAACCTATTTGGGCGATAGGTACAGGCAAAACTGCTACTTTAAAGGATATTGAAAAAATGGTGGCAGTGCTTAGAAAGGAAATTGCCTATCTATATAACGACAAGACAAAAATCAATATTGTCTATGGTGGAAGTATTGATATTAACAACTACAAAAAAATCATCTCTCTTCCATGTTTAGACGGAGCTTTAATCGGCGGGGCTAGTCTTGATGTTGACAACTTCTCGGTTATTGCAAGAGAGAATTATTGATTTAGAAGAGCGAAAATTTTGTAAAAGAAAGGAGAAATTCATATGAAAAATTTTAAATTCACTTGGAAAAATTTTGGTATGATGAGAGTAGGTTATGACCTAGCAAGTTTTTCAATCGAAATTAAAGAGAGTGAAATTAATCCAACTATAACATTTACCACTGGCGAAGAACGTGGCATTACTGTTATAGATAAGACCTATAAACTTAAAAACAAAGAAATTTTAGAAAAAATATCAAAGGTAAGCATTCCAGAAACAAATGTGGCTAGTGATGGACTTGATGGCGACGCTTGGGAAGTGGAATTTGATGGTAAAGTTTTGAAGGGATATTTAGATAGGCCAAAATGGCTTGAACAAATCAAAAAGATTATTGACGTTAAAAATATCTATTCATATGTAGATAAAAAAAGTAAAATTTATTTAGGCATTGATTGACTTTATTGAATTTAGATTGCAAAAGATAAAATTATGTTGTAAAATAAGAAAAGTGGAGAACGCATGGCATTATACAGAACTTATCGACCTAAGACCTTTGATGAGGTCATTGGGCAAGAACACATCACAAAGACGCTTGAAAATCAGATTATGAATGGATATATTGGGCATGCCTATCTTTTTACAGGCACGCGAGGAACAGGCAAGACCAGTATCGCTAAGATTTTTGCGCGTGCGGTCAACTGCTTAAATCCTATCAATGGTTCACCATGTGGAAAATGTGAAAATTGCTTAAAGCTTCAAAAAGATAACGATATAAATATAATAGAAATGGACGCGGCATCTAACAACAAGGTGGATGATATTCGCGAAATTCGAGAAAAGGTCAAGTTCATGCCTGTCGATGTCAAATATAAAGTTTACATCATTGACGAAGTGCATATGTTGACAGATTCTGCTTTTAACGCACTTTTAAAAACGCTTGAAGAGCCACCAAAACATGTTATTTTCATTTTGGCAACCACAGAGGTGCATAAACTTCCACAAACAATTCTGTCGCGTTGTGTTCGCTTTGATTTTAGGCTTGTGTCCGTAAAGGAATTGGTTAATCATTTAAGGAAAATATTTGAGCTTGAAAAAATAGGTTATGATGAGGAAAGTTTAAAACTTATTGCGACCGCTGGCGAGGGAAGTGTGAGAGATACGCTTTCAATCGCCGACTCCATTGCTTCCTATTGTCAAGGGAAGATAACAAAAGAGGAAACTTTGAGAATATTAGGCACAACCGATTATTCTTTAAATATTGAATTTTTCAACCATTTAAAAAATAGAGAGATTGGTGGTGTTTTAGAACTAATTGACCGCATGGAAAAGGAAGGAAAAAATCTGGCGGTGTTTGCAAAAGATGTTTCAAAGCATGCTAGAAACTTGCTTGTTATCAAGACTTGCGAAAACGCAAACGAAATTTTAAACCTGCCAGAGGATGTTTTTGCTTTATTTAAAGAGCAAGCGGAAGCCTTTAATGAAAAAGATTTGATAAACTATATGCAAGTCTTTTCCTCGGCTGAAAACGAACTTAGATACACGCTATCTGTGAGACTCTTGCTTGAAACCACATGTCTAACTGCCATGTCAGGCATGGACGCAAAAAAAAACTGAAAATTGAGAGAAACACGACCTCTTTATCGCCTAAAAATGTTTGGGGAAAGATTGTTCTATACCTTAAAGAGCATAAAAAAATCTCTTTGTATGTGGCGTGTGGCGATATAACGGATGTTAAAATTGACGATAAAAAACTTGCAATAAAAACCTCAGACGACTTTCTTATCAGCGTTTTAGAGGACGGCAAAAGGGAGCTTGAAAATGCTCTTCGGTGGCAAGGCTTAAATTTGGAAGTGGAGATAATAAAGTTTGAAAGCATAGACCAAAAGCGTGATAAAGACATCTTGAAATTATCAAAACTTTTTGGCGATAAATTAATTTTGGAATAACAAGCATTTAAACGATGTTTGATAAAAGGAGAGAAATATGGGATATAATTTTGGTGGATTTGGCGGTGGAAATATGCAGCAACTTATGCGCCAAGCACAAAAGATGCAAGAGGACATGAAAAGGACTCGTGAGGAGATAGATAGCACAGAATACTCTTCACAAGTGGGCGGTGGCATGGTGGAAATTACCATGCTTGGCAATCGCACTGTTAAAAGCGTTAAGATAAAGAAAGAGGTTGTTGACCCTGACGATGTGGAGATGCTTGAAGATTTGATTGTTTCAGCTTGCAACGATTGTCTAAGAAAAATTCAGGACGATGAAAGGGCAAAACTCCCTAATTTAGGTATGTAAAAATGTTTGACGAACCAATTGAAAGACTGATTGAATATTTTAGACAACTTCCTGGCGTGGGCAAAAAGACAGCTCAGCGCTATGCTTTTTATATCATCGAAAACTCAAAGGAAAAAGCTGAAAATTTTGCTAAATCAATAATGGAAGTAAAGGAAAAGGTTAAGCTTTGTAAGGATTGCGGTAATTATTCGACAACTGAAATTTGCCCAATTTGTCAAAAACGCAACAAGCAGATTATTTGCGTGGTTCAAGAGCCAAAGGACATTATCTCAATGGAAAAGGTGAAGAGCTACGAAGGTGTCTATCATGTTCTTTTCGGCACCATAAGTCCGCTTGAAAATCGCGGGCCTAATGACATTAAGATTAAGGAACTCTTATCGCGCATTGAAAAAGATAACGTCAAAGAGGTTATCATGGCAACTAACCCTGATGTTGAGGGCGATGCAACCGCTATGTATATTGGAAAACTTCTAAAACCTCTCGGCGTCAAGGTCACTCGGCTTGCTCAGGGTATCGCTATGGGCAGTGATATTGAATTTACTGACGAAGTGACTCTTGAAAAGGCGTTGGAACAAAGGCAGGAAATATAGGCGAAAACTGCACTTCATTTCGACTTTTGTCTTATGCCAAAAGTCTACCATTCGTTTGTTTTCGCCGACGGGGTTCCACGAAAGTGCTTGTCACTTTTGGGGTAAATTCAGCGACCAAGCGCAACTCGCGCTCATTTCATTTAAATAGGAACCCTGAAACGTTCGCTGTTTTTTGAAAAGTAACAAATAAATTTACAAAGTTTAAAAGTCAATTGTTTCTATTTGACTTTTTTTTTCGTATTTGCTAAAATGCCATAGACTAGGAGTTAATAATGGATTTACGAAATATACTATCTACAAAGATTTTAGTGGCACTAAAAAAATTAAATTTACCTTGTGAAAACTTATCTGTTTCTTTTTCATCACGCCCTGATGTTTGTGATTTTCAAACTAACTATGCGCTTATCACAGCAAAAAAGGTGAAAAAAAATCCTATTGAACTTGCCGAGGAGATAGTTGAAGAACTAGATGACACTTCCTTTTCGGCGTTAAAAGGTTTTATCAATATCAAAGTTAGCGACAAACTTTTGTCGCAATTTGCAAATGATGTTTTGAATGACAAAGAATTAGGCATTGAAAAGGTGGAAAGTCCGAGAAAGCTTCTTATTGACTACGGTGGAGCAAATGTGGCTAAGGAGCTTCATGTTGGCCATCTTCGTTCGCCAATCATAGGCGAGGCGCTTAAAAGGTTACATAGGCTTATGGGTGACACTGTGCTTGCTGATACGCATTTGGGCGATTGGGGGATGCAAATGGGGCTTACCGTTTTGCAATTAAAGGAAGATGGCTATCTTGATGAATTTTTCCGCGCAAATTCTGACTATGAAAGCATTCCGCTTAAAAACATATCGCTTGACACATTGAATGATGAATATCCAAAGGCGTCAAAGCGTAAAGATGTGGATGTAAACTTCAAAAAACTCGCAGATGACTATACTCTTTTTATTCAGCAAAAGCGTGAACCATATTATACTATCTATAAAAAGATTAGAGCGATGTCGGTGGAGGAGATAAAGAAAAATTATTCTCTTTTAAATACCTCTTTTGATTTTTGGTTCGGAGAAAGCGATGCAGAGGATTATATTGACGGAACAATAAAACTTTTTGTTGATAAAAAGTTGGCTCGCCTAAGTGACGGAGCGCTTGTTGTGGATATTGCAAAAGAAGGGGAGCATATTCCTATTCCAAAGAAGAGCGAGGACGAGGAACAGCGCTATAAAAATCCTATGCCACCAGCAATTCTAAAAAAATACAACGGCGGATATCTGTATATCTCCACCGAAATCGCAACGATTGCCATGCGTAATAAAATGGATAAATATGACGAGATTATTTATTTAACTGATAATCGTCAGGGAAAGCACTTTGAGCAGGCGTTTAGATGCGCAAAGCTCGCCGGCATTTCGCCAGAAAAGCAAAAACTCACTCATATATCTTTTGGCACAATGAACGGCAAAGACGGAAAGCCTTTTAAGACAAGAAGTGGGGAAACGATAAGGCTTAAAGATGTTGTAAAACTTCTTGTTGATAAGGCAAGCGAAAAATTAAAAGCAAATGGCATAGAAAATGATAGAGAGCTTGCAAGAAAGATAGGTGTTGGAGCGATGAAGTTTGGCGACTTGTCAAACATCATCTCAAAGGACTATGTTTTTGATATTGACAAATTCCTCTCTTTTGATGGTAAGACTGGCCCTTATATTCAATATACCATTGCGCGTATAAATTCTATACTTAGCAAAGCAGAAGATGACTTTTCAAAAATCAATGTGGAGAATGATGAAGAAAGAGAGATAATTCTTGCTCTTCAAAAGCTCAATTCTTCGTATAAAATTTCTTATGAAGACTATTCTTTAAATTTAATTTGTTCTTCCACATTTGACCTTGCAAAAGCCTTTTCGACATACTATAATAATCACAAAATTTTATCAGAAAAGGACGCAGAAAAAAGAAAGAGTATGCTTTCTATTTGTCTACTAGTGAAAAAGGCGCTTTCAAAGGCGCTTGACACACTTGGCATTGATGTTGTGGAGAAAATGTAGAAATGCTGGGACAGACACCGAATCGGTGAAAACTGCGCTTTTGCTCATTTTCGAAACTAATTCGAAAAGTATCGCGTTTGCGCTTGTTTTCGCAGTTGTGGGGTCCCCGAAAGTGCTTGACACTTTTGGGGTGAATTAGCGACCAAACGAAATCGCATTCGCATTATAGAATGGGTCCCTAAAAATGCCTGCTATTTTTTGGGAAAAGCAACAAACAAAAGAGATTGCGATTTATTAATGACTTTACAAAAAGCTTGTTTGTGTAAAATTTTATAAATTATATGTGTATAAGTTTATAAATTGTGGACAACTAAACTATGCGAATATACAGACGAAAAAATATTTGAAAATTTTTCTTAAAAAGTATTTACAAATGCAAAATTTTATGCTATAGTAATAGTGTCCTAGAAATTATGGAGGTAATATTATGAAAATAAATTATGGATTACCAGAAGTTGATGGTAGAGTTACACCAGACCCTGTTCCTGTTAAGGGATTAACAAAAACTTTTACTAGAACCAAAGAAGATAAAGGCTTGGAAAGATAATCGATAATAATGGATATTTGTGTCAATAAAAAATATTGCATTTTTTGCAATATTTTTTTGTTTTTGTTTTGAAAATATGTTTTTTTGTGTTATCATATATATGAAGTATCTTATTTTAGAGGGAGTATATGAAGAAATATCAATATCTTTATCCAGCCATTTTTATCAAAGACGAAGAGGGGAAATATCAAGTATTTTTTCCTGACTTAGACATTTATACTGATGGAAACAATTTGAGTGAGGCTTATCTTTATGCGCAGGGCTTACTTAAAGCCTACTTTGCCTATGCTGAAAAATATGAAGTAGACTATAACAAACCAACAAAGTTAGAAAAATTGTTGTCAAAATGCAAGGCTAACGAACTTGTTATGTATGTCGAAACGGTGGTTGAGGTTGAGGGATAAAAGCCTTAATCTGATTGTAGGGATGAAGAAAATTCATCCTTTTTTGTAAAGACTATTGACAATTTGATGTTTATGAATTACAATAAAGTGAGAGGAGTAAGTTATGGAAAATATATTAAACAAATTATCAAGGAAGTTTTTAATAATAACAAAATCAAGGAAGTCAAACGGCGAGATAAAGGTGGAGAATAAGCAAATTAGATTTCCGTATATTTGTTATAAAAATACAAATTTTACAGAAGTGCCAAATATCAAGGTGAAAAACAAGAAAACCTTTTCATTTTGTCCGACCACAAAAATTACAACAAAAGTAAAACCTTTTGTGAAGAAAGAAGATTCTATTGTGGAAACAGAAGAGAGAAGAAAAGCTCCTATTTATATTCCTATGAAGCATAGTTCAGACCGCGAACTATCTTTCGACCACAGCTATAATTCTTTAATGAAAGCTCTTCAAAACGGCATTTATTCTATGTTCACCGAAGAAGTTTATCTTGAAAATGAAAAGAAAATAAACAATTTATCAAACAAATATGACGAGATGCCAAAAGAACTTCAAAATGAAGTTGATAAGAGAGTTGTAGGTTTTCTAGATGATTTTGACGCGTTTGAAATAAGACTAGACTCTAATGTGCCTTATTTTGCAAATGTAGAAGATATGGGCGGGCTTGTTTGTGAATTAAATACAGCATATTTCTATAAATTTGACGAAAATTCACCTACTTATCAAAGCGATATGGCAGGCATAAAATCGGCCGTGACTCTTGAAACATATATGGTTAGATAATCTTAAAAGATGACCTATAAAATTTATAAAACTTTAATAAAACACTTGACTTTTATAAGTTTTGTGTGCTAATATAAGACTGACACTCTTTGAGGTGTTAGTTTTTTTGTTAGGAGATGATAATATGGCAGCACCAAAACGCAAGATAATCACATTAGAATGCACAGAATGCAAGAATAGAAATTATTCAACTGAGAAAAATACTTCTGCTAATGCTGAAAGAATTGAAATTATGAAGTTTTGTCCCACTTGCAATAAAAGAACAAAGCATAAAGAAACTAAATAGTTTTTGGAGGGGCTATGTCTAAAAAGCACAAAATCGCCAAAAAAGAGGCGCAAGCTCAAAAGAAGCTTTATGAAGAAGAAGTCTTAGTGGAAAATCTTGAAAACGAAAAGGTCAAGGAAGTGGAAAGTGGCGTCATTCAAACGAGTGACGACAGCGTTTCTAGTCCAGAAGAAAACAACGAAATTGTTGTTGAGGAAGAACCTGAAAAAACCGAAAATGTTGGCGTAAAAAACGAAGGCGAAGATGTTTCTTCAAAAAAGTCAAAAGATAAAAACGCTAAGGTAGAAGATAAAACTGATAACAAGAACAAAAAGGACAACAAAAAGAAGAAAGACAAGAAAAACAAGAAAGGCTTAATTAAGAAAACCAAAGAAACAGCCAGCGAACTCAAAAAGGTGACATGGCCAGGCTTTGGTGAAGTTGTCAAAAAGACAGGCATTGTCATCGCCTTTGTTGTTATTTTTGGACTTTTGATTTTTGGTGTGGATACCCTTTTAGGATTTTTGTCAAGCTTGTTAGTTTAATTTTAAGGAGAGATTATGGAACACTCAAAGGAACCAAAATGGTATGTTCTTCACACTTTTTCGGGTTACGAAAATGTGGCTAAGGAAAATTTGGAAAATGTTATTAAGAAGTTTAATCTTGAAGATAGAATTTTCGAAATAGTTATTCCAGAAGAAGATGTCATTGAAGAAAAAAATGGTAAGAAAAAGCTTGTTACAAGAAAAAGTATGCCTTGCTATATTTTCATCAAAATGATATATGGTGATGACCTATGGCACAATATTGTAAACACACGCGGAGTTACAGGTTTTACAGGACCAAAAGGTCGCCCTCTTGCTCTTACCGATGACGAAGTTTTGAAGATGCGTCTTGAAAAAATTAAAGTGGAAACAGATATTGCAGTTGGCGACACTGTTGAAATCGTGGAAGGACCTCTTGATAAAATGGTTGGAAAGGTCATTGCGGTTAATCCTGACAATAATCAACTTACTGTTGCCGTTGAAATGTTCGGGCGTGAAAATAATGTTGAGCTCACTTTCGAGCAGGTGCATAAAGTGCAAAAATAGAAATAGCGCAGAGTTATATGTTATTTTTAGAAAATAAGTTATTTAGATAAAAATAAAACTCATCGCTTTTAATACGATATTTTAGGTGCAAGCCTTTAAAATATTGTCCTTGACAAGACACTAAACTGTCATATTTGTGGGAGAACTAATGCCAAGTTCAATCACCACATAAGGAGGTTAAAAATGGCAGCAAAAAAGATTAAAGCAATTGTTAAATTGCAACTTGAAGCCGGTAAAGCCACCCCAGGACCACCAGTAGGTTCTACACTTGGACCACATGGTATTAACATTGCGGGCTTTACAAAGGAATTTAATGAAAAAACGGCTTCACAAGCAGGATTTATCATTCCTGTTGTGATTACTATCTATGAAGATAGAAGTTTCACATTCGTTTTAAAAACTCCACCTGCGGCAGTGCTTATTAAAAAGGCAATAGCAGTTGAGAGTGGTTCTGGAAAACCAAACAAACAAAAAGTCGGAAAAATTACAAAAGAGCAAATTAGAAAGATTGCTGAAACCAAAATGCCTGATTTAAATGCTAGTTCTGTTGAGAGTGCGATGAGCATGATTGCTGGAACAGCAAGAAGTATGGGCGTTGAGGTCGTAGATTAAGGAGGAAGTCATGAAAAAAGGAAAGAGATATTTAAAAAATCTAGAAGCCTATGACAAAACTAAATCTTACGACATAGGCGAAGCAGTTGACAATGTTTTAAACACTGCAAACGCTAAGTTTGACGAAAGCATTGAAGTGCATGTTAAACTCGGTGTTGACGGAAGACAAGCAGACCAACAAGTTCGTGGCGTTGTTGTTCTTCCAAACGGAACAGGTAAAAGCGTTAAAGTTTTAGTGATTGCTCGTGGCGATAAGGCAAATGAAGCAACAAGTGCAGGTGCTGACTATGTTGGCGCAGAAGAAATAGTAGCTAAAATCACAGGCGGATGGCTTGATTTTGATGTCTGCATCACAACTCCTGATATGATGGGTGTTGTAGGTCGCATTGCAAGAGTTTTAGGACCTAAGGGATTAATGCCAAACCCAAAGAGTGGAACAGTTACTAACGATGTTGCAAAAGCAGTTAAAGATGTTAAAGCAGGTAAAGTTGAGTATAGACTCGACAAGGGCAATAATGTTCATGTCATCATCGGCAAGAAGAGTTTTGGAAAGGACAAGCTCCTTGAGAACTTCAACACCGTTATGGATGCTATTGTTCGCGCAAAACCTGCGGCAGCGAAGGGACAGTATATTAGAAATGTTACCCTTGCTTCTTCTATGGGGCCAGGAGTTAAAGTTTCTTACAATGTTTAGTTCCTTGCGTTAGTTAAGGCAGGGCAACCTGTCTTTTCTTCTATAATGTAATTTTACATATTTTCGACATTAATAGTGCTTTTATGCATGCATACAAAAGAAGCGCTAACGCAAAATAATTACGAAATTTTCTTACAACTTTCACATTTTGTTTGACTTAAATGGCCTGTTTATATTAAAATAAATTTGTTAATTAGGCAAATATAACACTAGGGAGATTTTTATGAAAGTTAAAACACAAAAATACACATTTAAAGCCTTGGCACTTATGCTTGCACTTCTCTTTACAGTGCTCTTTATTCCTGTTGGAGAACTTGTTGCTTGGGCTAAAATTGCTGAGGAATACACCGACTATTCCTATATGACCATAGGAACGAAAAATGAAAAAGTCAGCACAACTGTTTACACTGGTTCTACTTACACCATTGCAAACGGCTATATCGGTGGAGATACGGCATGGAAGATTGGTGACACCTCAAAAGAAGGGCAAAACCTTTCTGAGGAGCATGGCGGTGTTACTCTTATTAAGTCGGCTATCACCGTAACTTACGGCTCATCAAGCGGAACAAGCGAGATTAAGCCGGCTTCTGTTGAAGTTACTAAAACTGAGGACGGAACAAATTATGGCACTTTTGTGGCAAGCAAAGAGGGTGCCTATACTGTCACATATTCCTATGAATATTCTATCGACGGAAAGACTTACTATAACTATTACGATATGACAGTTACAAGTTCTCTTTCTGAGGTTAATGTTGACCTTGAAGCAAACAACAAAGACTTCTTCCCTTCAATCATCGACCTTAGTTTATTTGAGAAGGATGATAGTAACGCAATCACAAAAGATTTCAACCTTCCAATTCCAACTATAACAGATGAAAATGGTGACGAGGTAGAAGATTTTGAAATCATAATTGACAGAAATGATATTGAAAAGCCTGCTTCTGACGAGCAAGAGACAAATCAACTTTTAGTTACGATTGCTGGTGGTCCAAAGGGAACGGAAATCAACGGAACTCAGTATTTAAGCATTAAAGAGGGCAAAGTTGTGCTTGATGGTGCAGTTTTCACTTCTGAGGGCTTTGACACAGAATATTCTGACTACACAATCACATATTCTTTCTATCATAATGGTCAATTTATTACATCCTTACCAAAGGCAACAACAACTGTTTATAAGTCATATTATGAAAATTACAGTCAAAGCAATTTGACAATCGCAACTTCTTCCTCACTAACAACATCTGCGCAACCAGGTGTTGAACAGGAATTACCAGGGGTTACAGTAACAACAAATTCCAAAGTAAATCCTGCTAATAGTGAAGTTGATGTTTATTACACCTTAAAAGTTCAATATAAGAGCGTGGCAGGTGGAACATATAAAGACCTAGACAAAACTTTATATAATAAAGATGCTAAAAATCCTGTTATTGACGAGAATGGCAATCTTATAGATGTTGAATATTTCACTCCACTTGAAGAAGGTTATTACACGTTTATCTACACAGCAGAAGATATATATGGAAATAAAGTTTCAACAAGTGCAGGACAATATGAATGGAAAAACATTAAAGACACACAAGCTCCAACAGCACTCGTTTATGATGCTTCGGTTTTAGATAAAGGCGGCAAGCCAACATTAGAGGACGCTTCTTCTAAACTCAAAACTCATGCTTATCCAAACGGTGTTATAATTTACGCAGTTGGATTAGATGATAACATTGCAACAATTGAAACAGCAGAACTTAAAAGAATTGTATATGCAAACTCAGAAGAGTTATTCACAATTGAAAATTATGACGCATACAATCTTGTATTTAACTATAAAGCATCAAACACTGAATCTACTGATGCACACGAAAACTTCATAAAGAACAACTATTTAATTAGAAAAGATTTAGCAAAAGAAGAAAGAACGATAAATAATGACGCAGATATGCTTGCATATTTAAAGGAAAACAACTACCTTATCGTTATTGACAACGGCAATGCTAGCGAGATTTATAGATACTTCTCTTCTGTATTTGGTGAAAATGCAACTGACGGCGAAAGCTTAGTTAAATGGGCAAGCGCTCAAACAGAAGAAACTCTTGCTGGACTTGGTTTCGCTTATATCGACACCGACAAAACATTCGGCGCTTCTTCAAACAATGGCGGATTTAACTATTCTTCTTATGAAATTAGATATTGGGCAAGCGATGTCGCAGAAAACTCAAACTACATTTCAAGAAGTATGACACTCACAACACAATCAGATAGTGAAGCTCCAAAACTTACAATTTCATCATCATTCCAAGACACTTATCTTCCAGAAACAAAGGTTACTTTCACAAAGCCAACCGTATCTGATAATGATGATACATCTTCAAGAATGATTGTTAAAACACTTTATCGTTTCTTAAATGGAACAGAAGTTGTTGATGTAACAAACAAAGATGATGAAGTTATTTCAGTTATTTCGAATGTTGACATTGATGAAATCTTTGCAGACCTTAGAACACAATCTGATAACAGAGATGAAACAAGCGGTGTAGAGTATGCAGAGCTTTATAAAGCTTATAACTTCAAAGATAAAAATGACGGCTATGTTGACATTACTGACAGCGAAGCAAGTGAATATACAATTGACTTGGCAAAAGCAAATGGTGCTACAAAAGTTCAAATCTTTGCTTATGCTTATGATGATGAAGGAAATGTTGGTGTTATTGGCCGTGAATTTAATATTGCAGCTGCAATTGATGAAGCTTTGCCTACCTTCTATGAGGACAGCGTAGAAATTCCAGAGGACGCAGTTTATGAACAATATGCTGATATCGAACTTCCAACAATCACTGTTGCCGATGACCTTGTAACTTATATGAATTACAGAATCAACATCAGCCATATCGGTGCTGACGGAACTAGAACACCTGTTTCAAGTCCATTAAATTCAACCAAAAAGTTTAATGCTGGCGACTATTCATTCACTGTTAACGGCGGAACATTTACAGCGCCTTTTGCAGGTGATTACTCAGTTGCAACAGAGATAAAGGACAGTGCAAACAACACAATCGTTGTTTTCTCACATTACAATGTGGCAAACAAGATGATAGTTAATGACCCTGTTGTTAAGACAACACTTGAAAGTCAAACGGTTGAACTTGATGACAAGGCAGTTATAAGCCTTCCAACTCCAACTGTTGACTATTCAATTGACAATTCTCTTGACTATGAAACATATAAAGCTGAAAACTATACGGATGAACCACAATATGTTGTATTAGGCGTTGATGCTGATAAAAATGTAACGCAAAATGCTTATTCCGTTTCAAACGGTCTTCAAAATTCTTTCACACCTTCAAAAGAGGATGTTGGTAAATCTGTTGGAATTTATTACGATGTTGAATTAAGAGTTTATGCGACAAACAAATATGTATATAACGAAGGTTCATATTCAGAAGTTCAACTAGATAAAGAATTTGGTTCAAACTATTTCACAATTAAAGACGGCGATTCAACCATAAAAATCAAAACAGTTGACGAAAACACTGTTAAGATTAAAAATACAACTGATAATAATGTATATTTTGTAGAGAAAGCCGAAGATGGCACAGTTTCAGCTTATCTTTCAACCGATGAAGATAAGAGTGATGATGTGATATCTACCGTTCAAGGACTTGTTGACACTGCAAGCCTATTCACAGACCTTAGAACCTTCAATTTAACAAGTGATGTGTATTACATTACTGTTCAAGACACACAAGGACCTGTTATCAAGAATTATGATTATGGTAGTCAAATAATTTCTGCTGACCAATTAAGTGGCGAAGGCTACAAATTGGAAATTCAAGGAATAGAGGCTACTGATGCAAGTGGAATTAACTTAGATAGATCTTCTATTTCAGTTACCACATCATATAAGTCAGAAGGCGAAACTCATACCTCTTATGACTCATTAGAGGGTGATGAACTTCTCTATGGTAAGACAAAGACAATCACAAGAAATGGCGAAATTACTATCAATTACACTGTTTATGATAACAACGGCAATTCTTCAACCAAAGAAATTGTTATCAAAGCTGGCGATGTAACCGACCCAAGAATTACAATAGTTAACATTGACGAAGAAGATTATATTAAAGACACTTATTCACTTTCAGACTTCAAAGATAACCTATTTAAAGTTGACTTGACAAAGCTTTCATTCAGCGATGACACAACAGCCAAAGAAAATCTAACAGTTTCTTACACTTTCTCAAATGACGAAACAAGTGACGAAGAAATTGAGGCAGAATATCAAACCGATGAGGAAATTGCTTATGAAATCACAGAAACAGGGACATATACTTTCACAGTTACTGTTACAGATGAATCTGGCAACTTCACACCAAGAGAATTCACATTTACAGTGACAGATGAAGAGGTTGATCCAACTTTAACATACCAAATCATCGGAACCGTTCTTATTGTAATTTCAGTGCTTGTTCTTGCAGGTGTAATCATTTACTTCGTTGTATCAAAGGTTAAACTTGATAAAGAATTAAAGAAATAACAATAAAAAAATCACTAGCTTTCTAGTGATTTTTTTATTTTATATAAAGTAAGATTATATTAATTATTTTGAAATTACTATTTTTTGATGCATATAATAAAAGCATATTGTTAATTCAATATGCTTTTATTTGTGTCTATTTTATAAACTTGTTTATAAATTAATTTAAGTGCGCGATTTTGAATAATCTTTTTCGCTTAAAAGCTTTTGGTTTGACTTTTGAGCTATTTGTATACAAATCAAATTATTTAACCTTAATTCTCTTTCTAAGCAAGATTACAAGGACAATTACGCCTATTACAACTACAATTGAAACTACAATTGCGATGATTGTTGCGGCGTTGAACGGGTCCTCTTTGATAACTTTGTAGCTATATAGGAGAATACCGCTAGGAGAAACAAGCTGAACGAAGTAAGTGTTTGCATCAGTTATGTTATAAGTTTGAACTCCTGTTGAATTTGCGTTTATTTCATAAGAGTAATCTATAATTTTAGCGCCGTTGTCATTGTAATATACTACTTGCAAGAAACTATTTCCAAATTCGTTATAGACATTTGTTGTGTTAAATGTTAGGTTGATAGTTGATTTTGTGGTGGAACCTGCGCTAACATTTGAGAAGATTAAATCTGCCGTTCCAACTTCAATAATAACGCGGTAAGTCCAACTTGTCTTTGTGTTGTCGCTTTGATACATTTTCTCATTGCTATTGACCGTAATGTCATACACGCCAACGCCTGTCTTTTCATCAAGATATGAAAGCGCAAGTTCTGTCAAATATTCTTTTTGATTGACAATTATAGTGCGCAAATCTAAGGTGTTTAAGAATGTTTCTGTCACATCTACGCCGTCTTTCATTATCTTTTCAATATAATAATTAGAGTATTGATTTAAAATGTAGGAGTAGCGATATTCATTTGGATTTAGTATTGTAAAGGAGTATGTTAAAGTTTGTATTGCTTGATTATCTCTATTTGATATTGCAGAGAATTTCACTTTATAATAACCAGTAGCTGAGAAGGTGTATGCTTTATCACGATTGTTGTAAGTGTAGTTTGTGTAAGCTTTATTGTTTCTTGTTACTTCGATTGAAACGCCTGCTTCGGTGTAATAGCGTGTAAGATTGCTGTCTATTGTCAATGTGACTTCGCCGTTGTAGGTTGCCTCATTGACAGGTTCGGTCGTCACAACCTCTTCTGTTTCTGGATTGATATAGCTTAAAGTGAAAGGAATATCTTTTAAGAACACAAGAGTGAATTCGCTTGCCTGAGATGTTGTGCCTTTGCTGAATGTTTGACTATTTCCTGCTTTATCAGCAAAGTTAATTTTATAACTACCTGAGCGCGTGATATAGGTGTAATAATATTCTTTATTTCCTATCTTTTCACTATAAATTGTAGGTGTAAGTTCTATGCCGTTTTTGCTTATCTTAATGTCTATCGTATTTTCTTTTATCGCATAGTATCGTGACCACTCAATTTTTAATTCGTTAAGTGAAGAGGTGTCAGGAACGATGTATTCAAAAATTGATCTTGAAATCAGGTTTTGATTAGTGTCGATGTTGCCCGAGGAGTTATATGAATAGAAGCCTTCCACAATGCTGTCTGTCGGTTCAATGAATGTGATTGCTATAAAGGTATCAAATTTAGGTATCCCGCTGATATTAGGATTGTTTGCGATATAGTCTAAGTTTGAAATGTGATAGATATATGTTCTAACATTGTCTGCGTCAGTGTAATGCTCTTGTTCTTCTGCATAAACATATTGTTCAGTGTTTGTGACAATCCTTAATCTAGAATTTCGGTCGATATAGTTGATATTTACGATATAGTGACTAGGATTTTGATATGAGCCATCAGGAGAGGTATAGGTGTTTCCAGAGCGATTAACAATGCGAGTTTCTCCATTTTCATCAGTTAGTTCTACATAAAATGCGGACTGTAATGTGGAGGAAAGTGTGAAGGAGTAAACGCGATTTGTTGGCACAATCTCAAAAATATAATCGCTATTTGAAAGCTGGTTGTAGTATTCATTTTTCATGATATAGTCTAAATCATACCACACTTTAAGATAGTAGGTGATGCTGTCAGTGTCTTCTGGGCAGGAGATGATTGTTCCGCTTAATATCTCTTCAAAATTGACATTATCTGTGCTTATATAGTATTTGATAGGTAAGAAGTTGTCAGAAGTATCACCATATATAAGCGTCACTCTTGAATAGAAATCTACTTTTGAGTTTCCATCGAGACCAAGCACCGCCTGTGTCACATTGCTACCATTTGTGGTTAGATAAAATTGATGGTCTGTGGTCTGTGTTGTGGTGTTAGGGGTGGAAATTTGGTCGTTCAACATAAAGTAAATTGTTTTAATCGGAGTTCTTTCCTCTCCTTCGATTTCTGTGGCATAGGCGTCATATACTTGAATTTTATATTTAAAACTATACTTCGAACTCGTATCTCTTATATAGAAAGTGTTTCTAATTATAGAGCCTGAAATATTTTTAACAAGTCTAATTGAGGTGTTGGTATCATTCATCAAGTCAGTTTCGGTTAACAGTGTATAACTATTAAGTTCGTCATTATTTGCTGCCTCATATATTTCAATTTTATACTTTCTTTCATTGTAGGTATAAGCAAAGCCGTCTTCTGTTAGATATGTCAAGTTGTTATCTCTTTTATCGTAGAAGGCGTAGAGAATGTTATTGCTATCTACCTCTTGATAACCGGTAGTTTCTTGATAAAGGTGTATTTCACTGTAAGTATTTCCATAGTTGTCAGTAAATTCATAGATAATTCTTGTGTCGCGAGTGAGGTTACGCACGATAAGTTCAAAAGTTATTGCACTTCCACTAGTCGTCACCGTGACAAATTCATTACTCAAAAATCCGTTTGCATAACCTAGTTGGTTGGAAGCTTCATAATAAACTTCTTCGGTGGCAACGCCTGTTATAGCCGGCGTGTAGATTTTGATATAGGTTAAATAGGTCTGTGCGGTCACCGTGCTTTCAATAGCGCTGTCAGAAGGTTGCGATATGGAAATATATTCTCTTTCAGAATTGTTTGACATAGACGCAGACAAAGCGGAGTTTCTGGTGTTAAAGTAGAAGCTTTCGGTTGTTCCTCTTGTCGAGTCATAGACTGTTATACTGTCTTTAAATCTTGTATCTTTACTGCCATCAATTAATTCATCAATATCAACTTCTTGTAATGATAGCGAATTGTTTGCTGTTCCGACAATTTGATATACCTTGCCTTTTGCAAGCCATGGAGAAGCGAGATAGTAGTTTGTTACAAGCACTTCATTGACATATTTGTCAACGCGGAAATTAATCCAAACGTTTCCAAAGTAGTTAAAGTTAGTTAATTTTAATCCCGGTTTTGCATACACGCTTAAAAGCGCATTATGAGAGGATTGTTTGGTTAAAACATAGTCTGACTTGCTGAATGTGTAGTCTGTTGTTTGGTTTTGCTTATATTCAATAAGAGCATAGTCATCGCTTACGGTGTTATAATCTACGACAAAAATGGTGTAGATGGTTAAGTTTCCAGCAAGGTCGCTCTCTACGATTTCATAGTAAGTGTCGCTTGTAAAAGAGTTTAAGGTTGAAATTAAATCAAAGTTACTTTCAAGGAAAGTTTCAGGCGTTGTTTCGTTATATTCTTCTCCATATTTGCCTTTTACTTCTCGATAATAGATATTATAGCTTTCAGTTTTTGAGGTAGATTTTAAAGTGCTAAGATATGAGCCTTCGACTGCATATGAGTAATATCTAAATGTTCCCGAAATACTGCTAGTGTTATACGAGGTTTCGTAGCTATTTGTGACTATGTCGCCATTTATGTTTTCTTTTACTCTAAAATCTTCGTAAGTCAAGAAATCTTCGATATAGAAATTGTCTATAACCTTATGCACAAGTCCGTCTATGTTTGTGTCAGGCGCTTCACGGTCTAGGAGTATGCGTTTGGTTATCACATCATAATATTCATCGCTGTGATTTTTGTATTGCATTGTTATATCAATATAATTGCCATGCTCTGAAACTCCCAGCCTATTTAAATTCAGGTTGCCATAGTAGGAATTTTGTGATTGACCACTATTGACGAACAATTCTGTCATATTCTTTGTTTCAGTCGCTCCGCCATTTACAGACACTTTGAAATTGTCGGTATCTATTTCAGCAGTGTAGCTGTCACGCGGTTTGCTCCAAATAAGTTGTATGTTGTTTTGATTTGTGTGATATATGGTCATTCCGTTTTCAGTTGTAGAATTTAACGCTCTACCTCTTTGTGTCGTTCTTGCTTCAAAATTTGGAGAGGTGTTTTCTATGTTGAAGGTAAAGGTGGCAAGTTGTCTAAACGAACTGTCGCTTCTGTAACCTTGATAGACAACAACTCGATATGTTCCTTCTTCTGTCAAGGCGGTGAGAGGGTTGCCGTTACTGTCATAAAAGGTTAAAAAGCCGTTTTCGCTGTCAGCATTTGCTGGATTTGGGTCATTGAAGGTTTTGGAGGTGCGATAGAGCGGAATATTAACACCGTCTGTTGGATTTTTATAAATTTCGGCAAATATGAGGTATTCTTCTATATAGACATTGCCTTTTTCATCAGTAATCAAATCTGTTATGCCTAAGTCGCTCTCCAAAGCATTTAAATTGTAATAAGCATTTTTGTTGTCAGAATTGTAAACCACTTCATAATAGTATTCTGTTTCGCTAGGTTTGGTTGTTTGCACGCCGTTTTCCATGATAGGCTTGCCTTCATCATCAAACGCAGGAACTTGCTTTGGCACTTTTTGAGCATACATTGTGTATTTGTAAGTTGGAACATACACTCTTAAAGGTAGCTTATTTGTGCTAAGTATGGAGTTTTCGTTGCTATCATAAAGGGTTGTGCTGTTTAAATTTCCGTCAGGACTGTTTGGGAAAGTTATTACAAGGCTTGTGTTATCTCCGCTGTCATACATGCTGATAAAGATTTCTCCACCGACTAAGCTTTCAGAGTGTGATAAGTTTCCTTCGCCTTTTGTTACAGGAGAGGAGATAACTTCATTTCTATCAACATATAACACATACTTTCTTGTGAGATAATCTTGTTCGTTTAATGTAGGAGTGACATCGGTGTTATAGGTTCTTGTGATGACATACATTCCTTCATTTGTAACACCTTTATTGTTGATAAATAGCTCTTCAATGTTGGTTTCTGTCGATTGTCCTTCTGAGTAGTTGTATAGTTCGGTTGTTGAGGTGCGTTCATCACTTAATTCTTTATAATAGTAGGTTACATCATTAACCTCAACCTCTTTGTCAACATAGGCGTAATAGTCCACTTTAACGCTATCTATTTGCACTGTTGTTTCTTCTGCGACTGTTGGAATAAAGGAAACATATATAAGTTTGTTGACGCTGATAGGATTTAAGTAAGTTGTCAGAGTGTCGCCATCTTCACTTACCATCATCAGGTTGCTTGATAGATAAACATTTTCTTCACCTTGATTAGTTGTTTCTTCATAAAACAGTCTAAATTCTGAGGTGTCATGGCTGACTATAATATTTTGTCTTGCGCTATAATAATTTGTGTATTGTATAAGTGAGGTAGTGCTTGATGCGTAATCATATCTTGTGTTGCTTTCATCTCTTATAAGAATGCGATAGGTATATTCGCGGTCATCATTTAAACTAATAGAGTTTTTGTTGGTTGCCTGCTGGTAATTATTGCTTCCTATAGGTGTTTCATAGATAAGGTCATCTATTTCAAAGGTTAAATATGCCCTGTTTGTTGGAGCGGAGAGTGCAGAACAGTTGATGTATTGAATGTAGCTGTTTCGATATAGTATATTGTAAAACGCCTTATATATATCAAGAGATGTGTTTCCGTTGTAATCTTTATATATAGCATAATTGGCATTTGCTTCTGTCACATGGTTTATATCTGAAATGTTTCTAAAATTAATAGCGCCGTTGGCATCGTTGATAGCTATCGTTTTATAATCTCCCCAATAGAGCGTGGATGCCTCAGATATGTAGTGATAGGAAGGTATAAGAGAGAACTCACTTCCGGTTTGCAAAGCAAACATAGGAGAGGTATCATCAATTATGAAGATTTGCACTGAATGGTTGCCAGCCTCATCATAGACATCAAAGACATACATACCTGTTTCGGAAAGCACATATTGGCTTGTGGTTGTGGAGGTTTGTCCGTTTGTGTTTCCTGCGTATCTTGTCCACTTTCCTTCGCTTGATAGGTCAATTGAGTAGTTGATAGGCATATATGACATACCCATAGTCCCATTTAAAAACTCTTGCAAGATTCTTGAAGTGTTCAATCCTTCTTGATAGAAGTTTTCGGAAACGATAGAGAAATATCTGTAATAAGCAAAGGTTTCTGCCGAGCTTGCCTTGTCTAACCATGACACGATGATGTCTTGGTTAGTGGAAATTCCTTCCACACCGCGGAGGATGTTGTATCTTGAAGAACCAGAAATCAGCGAAACATTTCTAGCCGAAACATTTTCTATATCTATCTTGTCAATAGTGAAATAAAATTGTTTGATTATTCTGTTGTTTACGATATCAATGTCAGTGTCGTTTATTTCGTTGGTGTAGTAAAGTCTAATGGTGTAATGAGCATTTTCCGTAAGAGTCAAGGTGTCAGAATTATTGTTCAAAGAGCGCATGTCAACACCATATCTTCCGCCATATTTAGATAAATATTGATTGTTTACATAGTCATAAGCATAAACTTGAACGGTGACATCCTTGTCATGGACATTGTTTATATTAGGATTAGAAATAGTCACACTTTCGTTTGTGTAGGTGTCGGAATATATTGTTTTTCCACTTTCATTTTTAAGGTCAATTGAAGGAGGATTGGTGTCAATCTTAAAGAAGAACACTTGATAGAAAATTGTGTTGGCGTCACGCTGTGCGTTGGTGGTGTAGAATTGGTCAAAGGTGTAGGCAAGAATGAAGATATATGTGCCGGCGTCGCTTATAGAACCACCGTTGTAGGTTGTATAATATAGTTCTTGACCTTGAAGGTTTGAACCTGTTAAAGATTGGTAACCAGGAAGCGCAGAGGTGGAATAGACATAAGACCTAACATTACCACTAAGTAAGGCGGTGGCGTTTAAGTTGAAGCGGACAAGGGCTTGATTTGTAGTTTCTGGCGTTATTAGATAATTGTTTTCTTCATCTTGTTGGTTGAGATAATTTAAAACATTTGTATAAACAAAAGTTTCACTTCCTATTGTGTCAGAACCTGAAGTGTTTTGACCAAAGCTAGGTTCTGAGGCGAGGAAGTCTGACGTGATATCTGCGCTGTGGTAATAAGAACCGTCAAAAGCACCGCTAGAATTTTCGAAAGTTTTAAATTCCACAAAGTTGCGATTGTTGTCATAGTCTATGTGAGTTGCTTGATAGCCATAAACATACACCATGATGTCTTTGGTTATATCGGCGAGAGCGGAAAGCGAATATTTGTTATAGACATTTGAAGCGGTTGAGAAAGTGGCAACGGCTTCAAAGGAAACTGAGTAATTTCCGATATCATAAAAGTAAATTGTGGTGCGCGAGCCGTTCTTTTGATAGCGAACGATATTGTCGCCCTCTAAGGTATAGCCACTTGTTTCGCCATTGTCATTTTCAGCGATATATGAAAGGGTGGCAAATTGATATGTAGAGTTTAGTTCTTTTGTGATTGCAACATCATATTTTGTTTGGTCGTATGTAAGGCTTGCAATTTTATTTCCAGCGTATGAATAGTTACTGTAAAGATAATTGCCATAGTTTGGATTCACTGTTGTAGAGATGGTGGTTGTGCTGTCAAAGTTGTTTTGCGTAAACACAGGTCTTTGGTTTACGATATAGGAATTTTCCTTTAAGACAAAGAAAGAATAGGTTAAGGTTTCGTCAGTTTTGTTGTCAAAGACAGACTCTTGTTGGTCACTTCTACCGTCAAGTGCCTGCCATAAATCTATTTCCACTTGCAAGGTGTATAAGCCTTCAATTAAGTTACCACTATCGTCTGTAATCTTAAAGGTATTGGTGTCAGAGGTGTTTCCGAAATTTATATTAAAGTTTTCTGGAATAACATCAGGCAAATTTTCAAAGGTGAGATTTGAAGGAGGGTTGAATTTATAAGTCTCTTGCTCTAAGCTTTGTTCCACTCCGTTGATGCTTAGATTGACACCATTTATTCGATAAAAGTAAAACATAGAGAGATTATCTTCGTCAGGATAATAAACATAGTCATAGATTTGTCCACCGTTAGGGTTAACCGTTTCGCCATTAGTTTTAAGATAGACGCTTAGAGTGTTATCTCCATTGTAAAGAAAGATGTCGTCTTTAATTAACTCTTGTGAAACAGCGTCGCCACTAGCTTCAATACCGACATAGTCTTGCACATTATTCTCAACACTTTCCACAAGGTTGGTTTCAGCAGTTACTGTTTCTTTTTGTGGCAAAAAAAGAACAAGTCCGCAAACAAGCATAAAAGCGGAAGCAAGTGTGAGCATAAAAGATTTTAAAGTTTTCATAAACACCTCTCTTATTAAGATAATTTTAGCACACTCTAAAAATATTTCAAAATAAATAGATTAAATTTATTATAAATATATATTAATATTTAATACATATAAAGAAAAAATAAAAATTCATCATAAACTATTTTTTAATAATAAAATATCGAAAAAATCCAAAAATACCATTTTGTAATGCAAAAAATTAGTTTAAAACCATTTTTTAATTAATTTTTTATTAAAAATAGTGTAATTTTTATTGATTTTTAATAATTTAATTAAAATTTAATTAAATTTTTAATTTTTGGCATAATAAAAGCATGGTGAAATTTTTAAAAAACTTGCTTTTATATATTAGTGCTTTTGTGCCGATGTATTTTCTGGTGCTTTTGAAACTTATTGTCGAGATTATGAATGGCAATCTCACTTTTAATGCTCTCAACACCATAAACTTCATTTTATTAATTCTTTTAATATCAAGTGGTGTCTTTGGACTTATCTTTAATGTTTGGCTCAATCGTGAGGAGACAAAAGAGATTGTGGTGTTGAAGAAAGAAAATATAACCGACGAGCATTTTTTAGGTTATTTTTCTCTTTTTGTCTTTTTTGCCATACCGTTAGAATTTGAAAAGGTCAGTGTCTTTTGTGTCATCTTTGTAATACTTATCTTTATCGGCATTGTCTATATAAACAACTCGCTTTATTATATTAATCCGCTTTTAAATATTTTAGGTTACAATTTTTATGATATAACTTATCTAGACAAGGAAACAGGAGAGGAGCGAACAGCAAAAATCTTTTACCGTGGCGACATTGAAGAAAACAAGATTTATAAAGCGAAGATAAAAAACATACATTTTACATTTATTGAGAAAAATCCGAAAAAATAGCTTAAAAATGTTAATTTTTTAATAAAAAATATGATTTTTATGCAAAATAACATATTTTTTCTTTTAATAAATAAATTTAAGTGAATAATTAAAGTATGAAAAAGAAAGAAAAAATGATGTTTTTTCCGACTTCAAATGGTGCTGTTTGTGCGAAAAATGGTTATGAAGCGTTGTCAAGTATAGACACAGGAGGCACACGCAAACTTTGGAGCAATAGAAACAAAAACAAGCTAATTTATTGGCACTTTCCTTTTGCGCGAGGCTTACAGTTTTTTATCTTTGGATTGCTTTTGCTTTTTCATTCGCTTTTGTGGTCAGAGAGGATGAGTGAGAAGAAAAAGAAAAAAGATTATCTTGTCATCTTGTCTATACTAAGCGGACTTATCGGCATTGTCTTCGCGGGAGTTGTCATCGGCTATCTTCCGGGTAAATTTGGTTACTTTATTGTTGGAGCAGGCGGAAGCACACTTTTGAGGAACTTTATCATCGCCTTTTTCCGATTGATACTTCTTGCAATTATCTTAACCATGCTTAAAAGTTTTTCAGTTGTTCGAGAATTTTTTCGCTTTAATAGGGCGTGCGACCTTGTGTCTATTTACGGCGAGGGAGCGAGAGGGAAGTATAAATCAGGGCTTTGCGAACCATTAAATTTTTTAAACTACCTTGTTTTTGTTTTCTTTTTAGATATTTTTGTGGTAACATTGATAGGTGCAAGTTATAACTTTTTCTTTAATTTTTTAATTAATTTAGCGGTTCTGCTTCTTTCTATTATGCTTTGCTATGAAATTCTTTATCTAATTGATTTAAGCGGGTGGAACTATTTAAAATCGTTGTGTTTCGTCACTTCCTTTTTTGTGACAATGAGACCTTCGCTTACGCATGTGGAAACCGTGCTTACCGCACAAACAGAGATAAGTTTTTTAACTTCACAAAAGGATAGAAAAATTATGGAAAACGATGAGAAAAGACCTTTTTCGGTGGTATATGCAGAGGTGCGAAACAAGTTGCAATCGGTGGATACGAGTGACATTGAGTGGATAATCGCCACTGTTTTAGGCAAAAACAGAGCAGAGGTAAAATTGGTTGAAAGTGTGACCGACAAGGAATATCGCGACATCATGCGGGCTGTCCAAAGGCGTGCAAACGGCGAAAGTGTGGATAATATCTTTGGTTACACTGAGTTTTACGGACTTCGCTTTGATGTCAACAAAAAGGTGTTGACGCCACGCATGGAAACGGAAATTTTGGTGGGCGAGGTGCTTAAAAAGCTCAAAAGAAAAAACAAGATACTTGATGTTGGAACGGGCAGTGGAGCGATAGCAGTAACGCTTGCAAAGTTTGGTGATGCAAGTGTTACGGCGCTTGATATTTCAAAACAGGCGCTTCAAGTTGCCATGGAAAACGCGAAAAAGCACAATGTCAAAGTGGAATTTATTGAAAGCAACCTCTTTGAAAACTTGAAAAAAAGAAGAAAGTTTGATATAATAGTGTCAAATCCGCCATATATTCCAACAAAGGATATTGCAAAACTGGACGCAAATGTGAGATTTTGCGACCCAAAACTTGCGCTTGACGGTGGAGAGGACGGGCTAAATTTTTATCGCGAAATAACCGACGGAAGCGTCAAGCATCTTAAAAAGAATGGCATGCTTTTCTATGAGGTAGGCAGAGGTCAGGCGAGTGCTGTTAAAAAGATTATGAAGGAATGTGGTTTTAAAGAGATTAAAGTCGTGAAAGACTATAACAAAATTGACAGGGTGGTTTATGGAAAACTATAAAGAAATACTTGAAAAAACGAAAAAGTCAAAAGAACGCTATGACGAACTGACCGAAGAGGTTATGAAGCCAGAGGTTATTGCGGACAACAGGGCGTGGAAAAAGTTGGTTAAAGAGAGAAATTCTTTGGAGGATATTGCAAATGCCTACCAAGAACTTTTATCGCTCTCAAATAACTTAGACAAATGCGAAGAGGATGTTAAGACCGAAAGTGATGCGGAGATGAAAAAGTTATATGAGAGCGAAATATATTCACTAAAAGAGCAGATTGAAAAGAAAGTGGAAGAGATGAAAATCTTACTTCTTCCAAAGGATGAAAACGATGAGAGTAACGCCATTCTTGAAATTCGCTCTGCGGCGGGTGGCGAAGAAAGTGCGTTATTTGGCTTGGAACTTCTTAGAATGTATACTCACTATGCCGATAAAAATCGTTGGAAAACGGAGATTTTAGATATAAACGAAACGGAACTTGGTGGGATTAAGGAGTGCACAGTGCTTTTTAAGGGTAAGGGTGCATATTCCAAACTTAAATATGAAAGCGGTGTGCATCGTGTGCAGAGAGTGCCAGACACCGAAAGTCAGGGGCGTATTCACACTTCAACTGCCACGGTTGCGGTCCTTCCTGAGATTGAAGATATTGACTTTGAAATTCTCGACAGCGACCTTAAAATTGATACATACCGAAGTGGTGGTGCTGGCGGTCAGCATGTCAATAAAACGGAGTCAGCGATTAGAATTACACACCTTCCAACGGGCATTGTGGTGACTTGCCAGGATGAGCGTAGTCAGCTTAAAAACAAGGAAAAGGCAATGAACATTTTAAGAAGCAAACTCTATGATTACTACCGCGAGCAGCGTGATAGCGAGTATGATGAAAACAGAAAAAGTCAGGTAGGGCGTGGAAATCGAAATGAGAGAATTAGAACCTATAACTATCCGCAAGGACGAGTGACCGACCACCGGACAAATCTATCTTCCTATGACCTACAAGGCGTTTTGAATGGAAACATTGATGAGTTTATCGAAGCAATGATTTTAAAAGAAAGAGAGGAGATGCTTAATAACTTATAAACCGAAGAACATTAGAAAGTGAAGAGTGAAAACGATGAGTGAAGAGTTGTGGAATTATTTTTTTGTGTCCTTTTACACAACAGTTTTCAAATCATCTTATAAATTAAGCCTATAATGTCATTCTGAGCAAGGACACGAAGTGTCCGCTGTCGAAGAATCTCATAAAATCAGCGTATCTTTTTAGATCTTTCGACTACGCTCAGGATGACACAACCTAGCGGAAATAAGAAATAAAAAAGAAAAAATAAAAATTGCGGATGATTTTATATATTATAATTCACTTAATTTTACAGTTCGCAAAATCAAAAATTGATTTTAGAAAATGAAAGTAGGTCATTGTATGAGCAAAATAGTTTTGATTTATATATAATCATCCATAACTTTTCACCGAAAACCGTAGGTTTTCCTTCACTTTTCACTCTTTACTACAAAATAAAAAAACGAGGTCACCTCGTTTTTTTATTTTTTTGTTAAAATTATCTACCAATTAAAACTCTTGCTGTGTTAATGATTGCGTTGAGTGATGAACCGCCAGATCCACCATTTCCGCCTTCACCATCATCGCCATAACTACTAAATACACCCAATGATTTTAGTATAACAGGAAGAACAAGGTTGAAGAATAAGATTAAGGCAACTGTTACAACGATTGACACGATGATATTAATCAATCTTTTCTTTGCCTCCTCTCTTTGTTCAGAGCTGTCTGCTCTTGCCATCTTTACGCCAATATAGATTGCGTAAACAGCACCACAAGCACCAACTAAAATTAATGCTACCCACAAAATCCATTCAACTGCTGTCAATAATTGATTAAGCCATGTATAATCTTGCAAATTTAGATCTGGATCTTTTAACAAATCAGTCCATGTCATAATTTTTTCCTCCCATTAATTATTATCATTATCAAAACAAGAATTTTTATTCTTTAATTTGATTACATGCATATAATAACACATAAAAAAATATTTGGCAAACGATTTTAATAATTTTTTTAAATTTTTTTTAAATTATTTTTTATCTAATTTTTAATGAATATATTAAAAAGGTTTTTTGGTTAAATTTATTCGCATATTTTTTAGAACCTTCGACCAAGCAATGCTTGGATGTCTGATGTTTGTAACTCAAACTGCACTCTCTTAGATCCTTCGACACACTCACTTCGTTCGTGGCTCAGGATGACAAATAAAAAATAGGCAAACGCCTATTTTAAAAGGAGGGTTAAATAAATTGTCTAGTGTTGCCACAACAGCATCCGCCTAAGTTGTTGTTCCAGCCGTTGTTCCAATTGTTTCCGCTTAGTCCAAGTAAGAGCAAAAGTAAGATATTTGTGTTAGTGGCAAGGTTGGTGTCATTATTTGATGCCAAAACCGACAGCAAAAACACCCATAAAAATTCTTGTGACATATTTTCCTCCTTTTCAACAAAACTTTCTATGATAAGTCAAATATTGCAAAATTTAAAGTTTTGTTCATTTGACTTCCTCTTCATATGTAAGGCAAAATAATTAAAGGTGGTATGCTAATTTATATGTTGAAAAAATTTAGATTGTTACAAGGAGGTAGTGTGGAGAAGTTACTTAGAATAACGGAAAGAAATAAATTTGAGATGATGAACATGTTACCAGGCGAAGAGGTGACTAGCAAGCTTGCCTTATATTTTCAAAATTTTTCTGACCAAACTCGTATAAAGATATTATCGTGTCTATCTATTATGGATATGTGTGTCAATGATCTCTCTTGTATTTTGGGAATAAATCAAACAACTATTTCACATCAGCTAAAAACATTGAAGGATCAAGATATAGTAGATTATAGACGAGAGGGTAAGGTGCTTATATATAGATTAAAAGCGGAAAGCGTGCAAGAGATGATGATGTATGCGGTGAATGTAATATAGCTGGGACAGACATCGAATTGGCTTAAACTACGCTTTTGCTCGTTTTCGAAACAAGTTCGAAAAGCATCGCGTTTACGCTTGTTTTCGCTGACTTGGTGTCCGCACTAATTTTTTGCTTTACTTTTAATGTTATAATATGTTACAATTAATTATTATGAAAA
>ERZ1643251.1042-NODE-1042-length-33787-cov-5.671410_pt1 | contig 33787 bp, 29 predicted proteins | sample MGYA00579261_ERZ1643251 | MGnify/ENA primary metagenome ERZ1643251 (study PRJEB29033, sample SAMEA4952267) | chicken gut metagenome | biome: Broiler Chicken; feature: Gastrointestinal Tract; material: Caecum | place: Ireland | collected 2018 | study: Broiler... | reverse complement strand
AGGTTTTATAAGGCCTACAAGTGATTTTTCATTTATTCAACTGTCAAACTCCCGAACTTCAAATGTTTCCGCCGCTTTCGGATATTTTGCTTTTCTGGACAAAACCGCCCCCTTGTTATATAATAAATAACCGACTGTGGCTTTACGGTGATATCAAGCGTTTACACCGAAACTCTCACACCGGGAAGCCTACATCAGTGGGGCGCCCTGTTATAAAGCGCCTAGAGAAAGAGAGGAAAATACAATGTTTGCAGAAATCATCAACACACTAAGCGATCTGCTGTACAGCTATATCCTGATCATCCTGCTTCTCGGGGCAGGCATCTGGTTTTCATTCCGGACGCGGTTTGTACAGTTCCGCATGTTCATCGAATCACTCCGTGTTGTGGCACAACCCGGCAATGACAAGAACGGACTTTCGTCCTTTCAGGCGCTCATGGTATCCACTGCCTCCCGTGTAGGGACAGGAAATATCGCCGGTATCTCCACTGCCATCTGTCTGGGCGGTGCGGGGGCCGTATTCTGGATGTGGCTGACCGCGATCCTCGGCAGCGCCTCCGCGTTCATCGAGAGCACACTGGCTCAGATCTACAAGCACCGCGCGGAAGACGGCAGCTCCTACGGAGGTCCCGCCTACTATATTCAGGCAGCGCTTAAAAAGCACTGGATCGGCGCGCTCTTTGCGGTCGTGCTTATTATGACCTACATGGGCGGATTCAATCTTGTGGCGTCCTTTAACATCGCAGATTCCTTCCGCACATACAGTTTTTTTAACGAAAACTATACTCCGATCATCGTGGGACTCATCCTTGCGCTCGTCTTCGCTGCGGCAATCTTCGGCGGGAGTAAGCAGATCTCAAAGATCACGGGAGTGCTTGTCCCGGCAATGGGTATCTTTTACCTCGCCGTCGCCCTTTTCATCGTTGCGACCCATTATCAGGCGATCCCGAAGATGTTTGCCGACATCTTCGGAAATGCCTTTGACATTCAGGCGATCTTCGGCGGATTCGCCGGCTCCTGCGTTATGCAGGGTATCAAGAGAGGACTTTTCTCCAATGAGGCGGGTGTGGGTTCCGCTCCCAACGCGGCTGCCAGCGCGGCAGTCTCCCACCCGGTAAAGCAGGGGTTGGTGCAGATGCTCTCTGTATTTATCGACACCCTTCTCATCTGCTCTGCCACAGCGTTTATGCTTCTCTGTTCAGGAGTGGCGCCGTCCGAAGACATTGCCGGCATGACGTGGGTACAGGCCGCCGCTTCCAACTCTCTGGGCGGATTCGGCACAATATTTATTACCATCGCGCTCTGCCTGTTCGCCTTCACCACGCTGATCGGGAACTTTTATTACGCTGAGATGGGATTGAAATTCCTCTGTGGAAGAAAACCCGGCAAAGCTCTGATCACTGGTTTCCGTATCGTGGCGGCACTCATTGTTCTGGCCGGGGCGACCATGGAGTTTGGACTTGTATGGAATACCGCTGACGTACTCATGGGATTGATGGCGCTGATCAACCTGCCTGTCATCCTTATCCTCGGCGGGCCGTCGATCCGTGCCATGCACGATTATATAAAACAGAAAAAAGCCGGAAAAGACCCTGTGTTCAAGGCGGCGGATATCGAATTGAAAGACAGAACCGACTTCTGGAACTGATCAATGTATAAAAACAACCTACCCCCGCATACTGTAATAGAGCACATCACTGTTACAGTATACGGGGGTAATTTTATGGAACAGAACGTCAGTAAATCCGTCAGATATTATCTCATCGCAGGTCTTATCTTCACTGCCATACTTGGAACTCTCTCGCACTTTTTCTATGAATGGAGCGGGGAGAACCGGGTGATCGCCCTCTTTTCTCCGGTAAATGAATCCACATGGGAACACATGAAGCTGGTTTTCTTCCCTGTCCTGCTCTGGTCCCTGTTCATGCCGCCAGCCATACGCAAGGCGTATCCTTCCTTGCGCCCCGCCCTCCTCGCAGGCAATCTCATCGGCACTTTCCTGATCACTGTCCTCTTCTACACTTACTCAGGCGTCTTAGGACGAAACGTGTCTTTCATAGACATCGCGATCTTTTTTATTGCGGTTGCCGCCGTATTTTATACTGCACGGAAACTAGAGTCATCCGACCGCATATACCGGATGCAAAAACTGATCGCCGCACTGACTATTCTTCTTGCTCTGGCTTTCTTTCTGTTTACCTTTCTGCCCCCGGATATCGGACTGTTTCGGGAGCCTTAGGCCGAAAACAAAATATCATCCCAAGCCTGATCCGTGCATTTTGTTGTTTTATGGTTGTTCCGGCCGTCTCCATCCGGTATGCGCCGGACCCGGGCCAAAATTCTTATCGACCAAACGGCAGTATTCCTCATATGCCGGCACTCCTTTAAAAGGCTTCTCCAGCACATCGCGAATGCTCTTGTAATACCACGCAAGAGCCTCCTTGCTCTGCATGCGAAAACGGCTCCACAACGCATCCCCTGCTCCCGGATAATCTCTGTCAATATCACGCATATTGGACAGCTTGTCCGCAAGACCGATCATCTGCACTTCCAAGGGCGCGTCCTTAAGACGGTTGATCGTGGCGCCTTTACGCTCCTCCCATGTGCGGGACTTATCCTCGCTTTCCTGCACCACAATGTCCGCAACACGGCTGCCAAACCTGAGCTTTAAAACATCCTTTGTAATCCCCCGGCAATCCTCAATCGTATCATGCAGCACCGCCGCGCAGATCACTTCCTCATCATTTGTCATCGCAGAAACGATATCCGCCACCTCAACGGGGTGGACGATATACGGTCTCCTCGTCCCTTTCCGAAACTGTCCTTCATGCGCCTTCGTTGCAAATTCTATCGCGTCATCTATCATGGCATACCCTCCGCAAAGCCCCACCCTCATTCCGGCTGGAATATGAACTGTCAGGTAAATTTTATCACAGGAGCCGGACGAGCACAACCCCGCGTCATCTGTTTCACTCCATAAAAGCAACCACCCATCACTGCCGGTGGAGCAGCCAAAGACGCCGATGCAGGCATACGCGCTTGGCCCGCTGCCCGCAGAAATAAAAGTGGGGATGCTGCATGGCAGACAGCATCCCCGAAAAGGTTGGGTTTATATAAATTTCACGTCATCAAAGATTATCTCTGGACACGTCCGGAAGCATCTCCGCCCGCCAGCTTGAGCACCTCATCCATGGATACCATGTTGAAGTCTCCTTCGATAGAATGTTTCAGGCAGGAAGCCGCAACCGCGAACTCGATCGTTGCCTGAGAATCATATCCGTTAAGACACGCACAGATCAGGCCGCCGCCGAAGCTGTCGCCGCCGCCCACACGGTCAACGATGTGCATCGTGTATTTCTTGCTGAAGTAGTAGTCTGTTCCGTCATAGAGCATAGCAGACCATTTATTGTCATTTGCAGAGATGGACTCGCGCAGCGTGATAGCCACTTTGGAGAATCCGAATCTGTCTGCAAGCTGTTTTGCCACATCTTTGTAGCCTTCATGGTTTACTTCACCCTTCGTCACATCTGTGTCAGCAGCCTTGATGCCGAATACATCAGAAGCATCCTCCTCGTTGGCGATACATACGTCAACATACTGGCACAGCTCGCCCATCACCTGTCCTGCTTTCTCTTTGGACCACAGTTTATTTCTGTAGTTCAGGTCACAGGAGATCATGACGCCCGCTTCCTTCGCCGCCTTGCATGCCTCGAGGCAGATAGCCGCCACCTCATCGTTGAGCGCCGGTGTGATGCCGGTAAAGTGGAACCACTCTGCTCCGTCGAAGATCTCTTTCCAGTTGAAATCCGCCGTGGAAGCAGTCGCGATAGAAGATCCCGCGCGGTCATAGATAACTTTGGACGGACGCTGTGAAGCGCCTTTTTCCAAAAAGTAGATACCCACTCTGTCGCCGCCGCGCGCAATGTAAGATGTGTCAACTCCGTATTTTCTTAAAGAGTTGACAGCAGCCTGTCCGATCTCATGCTTCGGGAGCTTTGTCACGAACTTCGCGTCGAATCCGTAGTTTGCAAGGGAGACAGCCACGTTCGCCTCCCCTCCGCCATATGTAGCGCCGAAGGTATCCGCCTGTACGAAACGGTAATACCCTTCCGGAGCAAGCCTTAACATGATTTCACCAAATGTGATAACTTTCTTTGACATTCTTATTTACCTCTGCTTTCTTTTACGATCTCTACTGCTTCTTTCACGAGTTCTTTGATCTTGTCAAACTCGCCCGCCTTGACAAGGTCGCCCTTTACCATCCAGCTTCCGCCGCAGGCAAGGATCCTGTCATATGCAAGATACTCTTTTACATTCTTCGGGTTGATGCCGCCTGTGGGCATGAACTTCATCCCTACATACGGAGCTGCGATGGCTTTGATGTATGCCAGACCGCCAGCCTGCTCTGCCGGAAAGAACTTTACGACCTCAAGTCCGTTCTCGATGGCCTGCTCTACGTCGCTCGGATTTGCGCATCCCGGTGTGATGAGGATCCCTTTTTCAACACAGTACTTTACGACCTTCGGGTTCAGTCCCGGACTTACGATGAATTTCGCTCCTGCTGCCACCGCGCGGTCAACCTGCTCTGTTGTCAGCACTGTACCCGCGCCCACCAGCATATCCGGGAACTTCTCAGCCATGATACGGATCGATTCCTCCGCCGCGTCTGTACGGAATGTCACCTCCGCGCACGGAAGACCTCCCTCGCAGAGTGCCTGAGCAAGAGGCTCCGCGTCTTTCGCGTCATTCAAAACAACGACAGGAACGATACCGATCTCTTCGATCTGTTTTAACACTTCATTCATTTTCCTTCTCCTTTTGTTTCACAATATGAAATCATGTTTCTCGATGTGATACATCCTACTTGAAAGTATAATACGCTCTGCGAAAATGTCAAGTAGAAAAACAAAGAAAAAATAAGAAAATGCACAGGCTTGAACTTAATGCCGTTTCGTGGTATCATTACTTTCATAATATGGAACAATGACAGAAAAATATCAAAGGAGCTAAACCATGGAACAAAAAAATCCCATTCAGGTGGCGGGACGCCTTTTTCAGACTCTTGAACTGCTCGCTGATACCGGGAGCATCGGTCTGATGGAACTGAGCGACACTTTAGGATTGAACAAAACGACCGCCCACAGAGTATTAAACTCTCTGATCTATATGGGATACGCCAGACAAAATCCCGCGAACGGAAAATATGAGCCTACATTTAAGATCGTAGATATAGCAACCCGCATCATGAGCAAAGTAGACATCCTGCAGAGTGTGCGCCCTTACCTGCGCAGGCTGATGGAAGCCAGCGGGGAGACCGTCCATTTCGTAGAGCGGGACGGGACAGACGCTGTGTATATCGACAAGGTGGAGGCCTTCAACAACGGGATGCAGATGGTGTCCCGCATCGGAAGCAGAATCCCTCTTTACTGCTCCGGTGTAGGCAAGGCTATGATGGCCCGGATGGAAGACTGGGAGGCAGAAGAGATATGGAACACCAGCGATATCTGCGCCCTCACAGAACACACGATCACAGACCACGAAGAGTTCAAAAAAGAGCTTGAACAGATAAGACAACAGGGATACGCTCTGGATAACGAGGAAAATCAGATCGGCGTCCGGTGCATCGCGTGCAGCTTAAAAGTCCCAATGGGGGATACAAAATATGCTTTCAGCATCTCAGCTCCTGTCAGCCGCATGGACGACGGGCGGATCCGTGAGCTGGCAGACTATGTGCTTGGGACGGCAAAAGAGATGGCCGAAAATCTTGCCCGGTAGCTTTGCACAAGGCCTGCCGCATCATGGACGAAATCTCTGATGCGCAGGCCTTGTTGCTATTTCATTATTCCGGCTGTTTGCCGATATAAGCGAGGATACCTCCGTCCACATACAGGATGTGTCCGTTCACGAAATCAGAAGCGTCGGAAGCAAGGAACACTGCAGGCCCCTGAAGGTCTTCCGGATTGCCCCATCTTGCCGCCGGTGTCTTTGACACGATGAACTGGTCAAACGGATGTCTGCTTCCGTCAGCCTGACGCTCGCGAAGAGGAGCCGTCTGCGGAGTCGCGATGTATCCCGGTCCGATACCATTGCACTGGATATTGTACTCGCCGTACTCAGAGCAGATGTTTCTTGTAAGCATCTTAAGTCCGCCCTTTGCCGCCGCATATGCGGACACAGTCTCGCGTCCAAGTTCGCTCATCATGGAGCAGATGTTGATGATCTTGCCGTGTCCCTTCTCAATCATGCCCGGAATCACAGCTTTGGAAAGGATGAACGGAGCGTTTAAGTCAACGTCGATTACTTTGCGGAACTCGTCCGCCCCCATCTCGAGCATCGGTTTTCTCATGATGATGCCCGCGTTATTTACCAGAATGTCGATCGCTCCGACTTCCTCGCTGATCTTCGCCACCATTTCCTTAACCTGCGCTTCGTCCGTCACGTCGCACACATAGCCGTGAGCCTCGATACCTGCCTCTTTGTAAGAAGCAAGACCCATATCAACTTTCTCCTGACTGATATCATTAAAACAGATCGTTGCACCTGCCTCTGCGTATGCGGACGCGATGCCGAAACCAATTCCATAAGATGCGCCTGTCACAAGGGCGATTTTACCTTCCAGTGAAAAGTTTACCATTTTCTTTCTCTCCTCTCTAAATCCTTTATCTCAGATCTTTGTTCTCAATATTGTCCATATCGCCGTAGTCCTGATTCTCACCGCACATTCCCCAGATGAATGTATATGCTCTGGAACCGCATCCGGAATGGATGGACCAGCTCGGAGAGATGACCGCCTCCTGATTGTGCATGATGATGTGGCGCGTCTCCTGAGGCTCGCCCATGTAATGCACAACAAACGCGTCGTCTTCCATATCAAAATACAGATATACCTCCATACGTCTGTCATGTGTGTGGGCAGGCATTGTGTTCCATACGCTTCCCGGAAGGAGCTTCGTCAGTCCCATTGCAAGCTGGCAGCTCTGCACCTGTCCTGTTACAATGTATTTGTTGATCACTCTGTGGTTGGAGTCCTCAAGTGTTCCAAGCTCAACCTTGTTCTCATCTTTTACGATGACAACGCCTTCCTCCGGCTCGCCCTCCAGCTTGATATGTACTGTCGGGTACTCTGTGTGCGCCGGGCAGCTGTTGAGGTAGAACTTCGCCGGGTTCGCTGCGTCCTTGCTCTCGAAGGAGATGTCTTTTGAACCGCATCCAATATACATCCCGTCACGCGCCTTGATCTCATATGTGCGTCCATCGACTGTCACAACACCGTCTCCCCCGATATTGATCAGACCCATCTCTCTTCTCTGCAGGAAATACTCTGCCCTTAATTCACTTCCCGCCGTCAGATCCAGTTTTTTATTGACCGGAACTGCGGAACCTGTGATAATACGGTCGATATGGCTGTATACCAGCTTGATCTCATCTGCCTGAAACAGATCCTGAATGAGAAATTCCTCTCTTAATCTGTCTGTTGTGTAGTGCTTCACGTCTCTCGGTGAAGCGGCTGTCCTTACTTCCATGCTAAAACCTCCTGAAAATTTGATCCTGATAATGCTCTGTTGTTTTCGCTTGTATATAGTATATCATTCACCTTATTCCGTTTCTTGTGTTTTTTTGATATAAATATTGAAAATTTTGAACACACTGTATATACTTATAAAAAATACCGTAAAGGAGATGACCTGTTTATGAAAGCCTGCCCCTCATGCAAAGACACTGTGCGCCAGTGTATGGAAGACCGTTCATTCGCATTCGCACACCTGTATAAGGATGAAAAAGCGATGGATATGCACATCCACGACTGCTATGAAATCTATTACTCAATCTGTGGGGGAAAGCAGTTTCTGATCGACAACTGCTTCTATGATATTCAGGAGGGGGATATCTTCCTGATCAATCAGTTCGAAAGCCATTACCTGTCCCAGATTGACAGCCAGAAGCACGAACGCATCGTCATGTCCATCAATCCGGAATACTTAAAAGAGCTCTCCACAAACGCCACGGACTTAAGCCGGTGCTTTTCTTTCCGTGACACAGACATGCCCCACAGAATGCACCTTTCCACAGAAGAGCAGAACCGTTTCCTTTACTACATCCACAAGCTGTCCTCCGCAGACGGTTTCGGGGAGGATATTATGGATCGGGCCGTTTTTCTGGAACTGATGGTATTCTTAAACCGTGCTTTCAACGCGCGCTGTAAAAATGCGGAGGAATCACAGGCAGCAAACACCCACAACGCGCAGGTGGATGCCATCCTCTCCTACATCAATGCACATATGCAGGACGCCCTGTCCTTGGACGAGCTCTCCTCACATTTTTATCTGAGCAGTTCGTACATCTGCCGTATCTTCAAAGCCGCGACCGGAACAACCATCAACAAATACATCACCGCCAAACGCATCACTCTGTCCAAGTCCCTGCTCAGTCAGGGGTACTCGGTCAACGAGGCTTGCGAAGCATGCGGATTCAACGATTACAGCAATTATCTCAAAGCATTTACAAAGGCAGTGGGAATCTCGCCGAAGAAATATGCGCAGTATAATTCCTGACCATGTGGATACCATTGGATTATTACGGCATTTCTACCCTCCTAAGCCCCCACTGCACTGCGTGATAGTCTTCCATTGACTGATCCAATTCCAGCCCACAATGTATCCACTGGCTCCCTGTGCGGACAATATCTGTTCCCTCAAGGGCATACCATGCCTTTTCTTCAAGCCCTTTAAGTTGCAGACGCTCCGGTACTGTGTTCGGCTTTGCCATTACCTGAACATACCCCGCCAGTATCTCGCTTCCGTCCCGTGAAATGTGCATCCACGCGTAATCATTCTCTCCCGCCCGCAGCCGATAGAACGTTCCTTCCTGCATAATATGTCGCACGGTCTTATAATATCCGATCTGTTCCGCAAGCTCTTTTTTTCCCTCTTCTGTACATTTAGTCAGATCCTGTTCATAGCCCAGAACCCCCTGCATCGCGACTATTCCTCGGGTTTTCAGCGGTGTGATACGCCCGATCTGATGGTTGGGCACTGCTGACACATGACAGGACATTGAAACGGACGGATATATAAGCGACGCGCCGTCCTGAATCCTGAGCCTCTCGATGGCATCCGTATCATCACTGACCCATATCTGAGGCATGTAGTATAGCATGCCCGGATCATATCTGCCGCCTCCGCCTGCGCATCCCTCGAACAAGATTTCCGGGAATCTTTCTGTCAGCTCTTCTAGTATTCCGTAAAGCCCCAACATATACCTGTGCATAAGTTCTTTTTGATTTCCGGGGAAAAGCTCTCCGGAAAAGGCGTCCGTAATATTCCGGTTCATATCCCACTTCACATAGTCTATTACTCCGCCTTCAAGTATCTCTGCCACAGCTTCAATGACGAATTCTCTCACGCATTTTCTGGACAAATCCAGTACGTACTGGTTTCTTGCAACCTGCGGCTCTTCTAACGGCGCTGCAATGATCCAGTCCGGATGAGCCCTGAACAGATCGCTGTCAGGCGAAACCATCTCCGGTTCCATCCATATTCCAAATCCCAGTCCCCGTTCTTTCATTTCTTGTCCGAGATTCTTTAGGCTTCCTCCCAATTTTTCTTCATTCACCTTCCAGTCTCCCAGAGAAGAGCCGTCACTGTTTCTGTGTCCGAACCATCCGTCATCGAGAACGAACAGCTCAGCTCCTATTCCGGCTGCCTCGTCCGCCAGATCCAATAATTTCTTTCTGTCAAAATCAAAATAAGTCGCCTCCCAGTTGTTCACGGCAATCGGGCGTGGGCGCTCTGCCCAGTTGGGCGGCATCAGCCGTTCTCTGTACAAGCGGTGAAAGATCTGCGACATCCCGTTTAGCCCTCGGTCTGAGTGCACCAGTACGGCTTCCGGTGTATAAAATTCTTCTCCGGAATGAAGCTCCCATGAGAAATCAAATGACTGGATTCCCATCATCATTCTCGTATTATGCTGCATATCAACTTCAACAGACGCTTCAAAACTCCCGCTGTAAACCAGATTCATTCCGTAGACATTTCCCGTATCCTCTGTACAGCCGGGATCAGTCAGAGCCAGAAACGGGTTCTGTCCGTGTCCGCTCGCTCCCCGTCTGCTGTCCACGAGGAATTTTCCCTGACGCAGACTCTGCCGCGTTCGTCTGAATTCTCTCGCCCACGCTCCGGTGAGCGTGATACAGTCAAATTCATCTGCAAGAAAGCTGAAACAGGCAGACATGACTTTCTCAACCCACACACTCCCTTTACTGTCATTGATAAGAACAGCACTTTGGGTTATTGCATCATGCTTCCCAAAAACGCTGAAAAGCAGCTTAAGCCTGATGCCCCTCGACCGATCAGCAAACACAAGCTCCAACGTTGCTTCATCCGATTCCTTCCCATCTTCGCTTCGATCCATCACCGTCGGAAGCCCCGGTATCTTCTGCTTGCCGGACAGTACCCTATAGGAGCTATAACGCAGATTTGTAATCCTGCTTCCATCCTCATATCTAAGATGAAGAGCCGGACTTCGCAGATCAGGATTGCCGAACACCGGATACAAGACAGGATACTGCTCCAGCCTAAAGTTCCTGTTCCCGTCTGTCCATGCGAGATAGCTGGCCTTTTTTAGTTCATCTACAATATAGGAGAATTCTTTTCCATAAACTTTTCCACCCCAGTACAGGCTGACCACATGCCCGCTCTCCATAACATGCAGGATCATAGACGTATGTTCCGTCGAAAGATGGAATGTCCTCTCACGCTCTAGCACCTCGATCACTTTCTACGCTCCTTGTCTTGCTGGCGGAACCAGCGGAATACTGCCTCTGTATCCTTATTAAAGTTGTCTACCGCCGTAATTCCCGCTACAGCTCCTGTATACGCCCATCCCTGCGCATGCTCATCACTTAATATGGATGTATCGAGCACCGGGCCTATCTGATGGTATTCTTTTCCATCCAGTGAATACCAAAACGTGAGTTCTTCCTGACAGACCTTTGCCTTGAGCCGGATCTTGTCCGTCTCCTCAGGAACAAGCACCGCCTCTTCCTCCGGCAGCGCCCAAAACTCCATGTTATCGTTTTTCAACACACTCAGAACACGCCTTTTCGCCTTCTCGTCAAATCCCACATTCAGGTAATAAAATACTTTCGTGTTGTAGTAACACACCAGCCCCGCTGTCTGCAGATAGTGATAAGGACGGAAAGAGAGTTCTGTCTCCACGGTAAAATCAAAAGATGTCCAGCGTCTCGCTATAAGCGACTGGTCAAAAAGCGATGTTAGCGAATCCCCACCTCTAATATGCAGGCCATCTGCATTGAGGGTTAGTCTTCCTCCCCCGTCGCCACGCAGTGTCATCCATTCCTCTTTTTCGAGTGTGCTGTCTTCCGCAAAACAGATCTCATATGCCTCAGCCCCCTGTGCCGCACCTGCACCCGTAGGGATTCCCGGACGATCAGCCTGACCTGTGTACGCTCCCGTCACATCCACAATGTCTGCCGGTGTACAGTCGCCCTGCACCATGCGCGGCCAGCCGTCGATCCACTCAATTTCCTGCAATGCGGTCTCCCTTCCCAGAGGGCAGACGTCTTTTTTCTCCAGATATCTGGCGCACAGATGCACCATATACCAACGGCCATTCGGCGCTTCCACGAAGTTCCCGTGCCCGGATTTCTTAAGTCTGGTATCCTTCTCCCATGCGGTGATCAGCGGATCATACGGCGAGATTTCATAGGGTCCCCACAGATTCTCCGAACGCGCCACTGTAATCGAATGATGCCGTCCCGTTCCTCCCACGGCAGTAAGGATATAATACCAGTGATCCTTTTTCATAATATGAGGCCCTTCACTTCCTCCTCTGGGGCTTCCCGGAAATACAACCTCTGCTTCCCCTGTCATCCCCTTCTCAAAATCAAATTCCTGAAGCACAAGACCGTTGAACTTTTTATGCCCCGGCAGCGGCCGCGGATCCCACATGGGATTGATGACATAGTGTCTGCCATCCTCGTGGAACATTGCCGGATCGAATCCGGATACATTCACAAATACAGGCTCGCTCCAAGGACCGTCTATCGCCTCCGCCGTCACCACATAATTCTCCACATCCTTAAAATACCCATCAATCTGCTTTGACACTGTATACATCAGATAGAACCGTTCTCCGTCCCAAGTAAGGGACGGCGCCCAGATCCCCGCTGAATCCGGTATCCCGCGCAGATCGATATCATGGAGTATCCCGCCCTTTGGCTTCCATGTGACCAGATCCTCCGATTCATACAACGCGATCATCGGATACCACTCAAACGTGGATGTGATCAGATAATATTTCCCTTTTGCTCTTACGATACACGGATCCGGATGAAATCCGGTCAGTATCGGATTCGTTATCTGTGCCATCTCATTCTCCTTTTCCTATGAGACGGAAAACAGCTTTGGCAGCTCCGTCCTCATCATTACTCTCAGTCACATAACGCGCGACTTTCCTTACACATTCCTCTGCATTCCCCATGGCGACGCCATACCCTGCTCTTCCTACCATCTCCACGTCATTTTCATTGTCGCCGATGCACATTACATTTTCCATCCCAAATCCGTAATACCGGGCCAGCGTTTCCACCGCCTTACCTTTGTTGCATCCCACAGGATTAATGTCAACAAAGTTGGTATCTGACTTCACAACATGAAAAAGCCCCAGTGAAAGAAGTTCCTCTTTCATTTTCCGGAAGTTATCTTCCTCCGTCTGCTTCATGGCGGCTTTGAGTACCTGAGCGCGATATCTTGCCACCTCATCCCTAAATGATCTCCAGTCCGTCCGGATGATATAATCCCCTCTCAGGCTTCCCTTGCCAACTTCATCCGCCAGATGTCCCAAGAGTTCCCGGTTAGTCAGGTTAAAGTCCATCCCGGTCAAAAACAGCTGGCTGTCATACTTCTGCGCACAGTCCACCAGAATATCAAGATGCTTTCCGTCCAACCCGTTTCTTTCGATCTCTTTTCCCCCGGCCAGAATAAGCGCTCCGCTCATACAGATACAATTCCCTGTAATATCAAGCTCTTCTAAGATATCTTTCAGCCCCGGAAGAGACCTGCCTGACGCAAGAAAGACTTTCACGCCTTGCCCTTTCGCGTAATCCACGGCATTTTTTATCCCCTCTGTCAGTTCTTTTCTGCTGTTTAGTATCGTACCGTCAATATCAAGACAGAGCAGTTTTATCATTGTTTCATCCCCCTGCACTCTTTACCAGATCAAAAAGTCCTTATCCATGAGCCTTAATACCGCTTCAATCAGGAAATAATCCCCATATATGATCGGCACATGTCTGTCCGCTTCACTGTGATAAGCGCCGGATCCCATCTGTACGATGGAATCAAAGTCCGGATCCCAGTTACAGAATTTTTCATCGGTAGCCTTAAGTATATTCAGTGCAGATTCAAAATAGAATTCCTTTTCCATCTCTGGCACATGCTTTGCAATCTCCAACATCCCGCATACCGCACATACACCTGCTGTAGAATCCCAGTACACTGGTTCCTTCGGGGCACGGAAATCAATAAGCGCCACGTGATCTGTGCGGTCTGTCTGCGCGATAAAATAGTTTGCCACTTTTTTCGCCGTACTGAGATACTCCTCTTTGCCAGTGTGTACATAGCTGAGAGCAAACCCGTAGACCGCCCATGCCTGTCCTCTGGACCACGAAGATCCCGATCCGTATCCCTGACCGCCCGGCGTCTCCAGCAATTCTCCATTTGCCGGATCCAGTACAATGATATGATTGCACGATCCATCCTCTCTTACGGTATATTTCATGACCGTATCTGCATGATCCATTGCCACATACTCAAATCTGGGATCTCCCAACTCATCTCTTGCCCAATACAAAAGAGGAATATTCATCATACTGTCCACGATCACCCAGCCGGAGCGGTCCCTGTTCCACGAGCGGATGAATTTCCCTCTCGGGTTATATCTGCCCGCCAGTAAATGTGCCGCATGCAGAGCCCGCACCTTTGCCCGCTCATCTCCGGTCAGCCGGTAGTCAGCCACAGCCGAGTGGAGCCACATAAAGCCCACGTCATGATGGAGTCCTGTGTAGATATCAAACGCTCTGTCCAGCTTCTCCTCTGCCCCCTGAGCAGCCATACGGTATCTCTCGTCTCCTTCGGCATGGTACATCTGCCAGAGCATCCCCGGCCAGAATCCGTTGGTCCACCACACGATATCCGTCTCCGCTTTATCTTCCCTGTACACTCCGTTGTCCGCGATATAAGGGATTCTGCTCCCGATCCTGCCGCACTCCGCGAATATTTTCCCCCGGATCTTTTCATAAGTCTCATTGACCCATTTTTTATCTGATTCTTTCAATAACTCTAACATACCTGCCTCCTTTGTCACAGTACCCTTACAGTCTCCTCCAGATTTCCCGGAGCTACCCGGTATTCTGCTGCCGCCTCCCGAAGAAGGGAAATACATTCGCTTTCTCTCCCTGCGTTTCGGTAGGATCTGGCTAAGAGATACTGGAGATATCCTTTCATCCGATTCCGATGAAGAGGCGTTTCTTTCTCCAGATCCACAATGTATTCCGAAGATTTTCCAAAGATGATCGCATAATGCCTGCGGTACTTTCCCGCCAGTTCTTTGTCCAATACCTCTTCCATCTTTTCTGTGATGGTGCATACCTTTTTCTGGTCTTTCTGTTCTGCGTAATACTGAAAGCCCCGGATCAAAAGATCCCCTTTCTGAGTGTCGCAGATCTTACTCTTCATCATCCTGTTGAACGTCTGCGTCACACTTTCCGTATCCTTCTGCGCCATAAACGCGGAGAGCTTTAAACTGTCGCGCACATATTCCGAAAACATGGATCTCATCCCTTTTGAATCAACCTCTTCAAAAAAAGTAGGATAATCTCCCGCCATCAACGCTGAATATGTACGGCCAAAAACCCGTTTTCTGATCCACGCATTGGCAACAGCCGAGGCAAGAACAATACCAAGTATCATGACAATAATAAGAATCGGATGGATCATAACCAAAACCTCCCTGAATAATAAAAATGGACGGAAAGGACAGCGCATCTGCAGCGTATATCTCTTCCCGCCCAAGCCGGAATCTTATCCGCAGATACCCAGAATTGTAAGCACTACAGATATCACAAACATAAACACCAACACACGCATCGGCTTATTTTTCTTGCGCAGATAAGCGAACGCGCCCAGAGTCAGTGCAAGCGGAAGCAGTCCCGGAAGAATCTGATCCAGAACGCTCTGCAGATTAAAAGTCGTTCCTCCAAGATCTGCCACAAGTGTTGTCTTAAAGCTTACATACTGTGCCGTCATAGCCCCGATCATTGTAAGACCGAGCACGGAAAACCCTTTTGTGAACGCCTTGATCGTTCCGGATTCCAGCATCTTGGCGATATATGTACTTCCGAGTTTCAGTCCGTATGTCGCGCAGAAATAACGGATCAGCACATTCGGCACGTTATATACCAAGGCAAAGAGCACCGGTCCGAGCCAAGAACCTGCCTGAGAGAAGCCAAGCGCCACACCTGTAGCAACGATACGCAGTACACCTGAATAAACGGAATCTCCGATTCCTGCAAACGGTCCCATAAGGGCAACCTTGATGGACTCGATCGTACCTGCGTCAAAAGGCTTTCCTGCATCCATACAGGCCTTTCTTTCTTCCTCCATCGCGATCACCAGAGAGAAGATGAACGGGGATACACCGGGCGTTGTATTGAAAAAGCCCTGATGTCTTGCCATCGCATCATAAAATTCATCTGTTTCTTTCCCATAGATCTTCTCAAGATACGGGATAAGTACCCAGCTGAAGGTGATACCCTGCTGCTTTGTATATGAGGTACAGAACATCAGCCACATTGTCCTCCAGAATACGGACCAGACAAGTTTTTTCTGTTCGCGGTTCAGTTTTGTTTTCAGGCCGCCTGCTGCGGGAGCTGCCGCTGTATTTACATCAGTCATTGAAAAAGTCCTCACTTTCATCCATAGTTTTTGCCATCGCCGTCATACTCTCCTTTTCTTTGATCTTCCTGAGTTCGCTGAAGATCACAAGAGCCGCAATGACAGCCCCCATGAACGCGATCTGCGTCAGGGAAAGAATCTTTGTTGAAGATGTGGTCAGCTGAATTGCGGCGTCTGCCGCAGCTTCCGTGATCGTTCCCGCTGTCGTAGCGTTATAGAGCAGGAACGCGCCGAGGCCGAATCCGAGGAAATAATACGGACATACCTCTTTGCTCCAAAGCGATTTCATCAGGAGTGCCATACCAAGAGCCGGTAGCATTGTAGAAGCAACCGTCATGGACGCCTGTACCCAGTCCGGAATGATCTCTACAAACGCCTGAATGACATCTGTTCCCAGCAGGATACAGAGGAAGCCCAGAAGGAAATAGCAGATGTGAAATCCGGCAAACTGAGCGATCCAGAGGGCTTTAAAGGAACCAATCTTTTTGTCTCTGATCAGTTGTTCGAACTTCGGAACAAGGGCTGTGACGACCACCTTCATCGCGGAATAGAGCAGAGTTCCGAGAGCGGCGAGAGGTACTGCCAGCATGACTGCCGTTGCCAGATCCTCTCCCAGAAGCATGGCGAACGCACCGCCGAAGATCGCTCCCATTGTAAAGTCCGTCGGCATTACACCGCCGAGGCTTACATTGCCAAGGAATACAAGTTCAAGCTGTGCCGCAAGGATGATACCCTCTGTCGGATGTCCCAGCATCGCTCCCAGCATAGCTACGATAAAGATCGGTCTGGAGAGCATTGTATTGCCCCACCAGTCAATAAATTTCGCAAAAGCAAGCACAAAGCCTACAATCAAAGCATTTACAAGCATATTATTTTCCCTCCATCAGTTTCATAAAGTCTTCTCTCGGATCATTCGGGAGCGGCTGATAAATGATTTCTACTCCCATATCATGAATCTCCCGCACTGTCTCGATATCCTCCTGCGTCAGATATACAGTCTCTGTAATCTTTTTCTTGTCAGCAAGGCTTCCGCCGATCCGTCCATAGTTGGCAATATTAAGTACCGGTCTTTCCGACACCCCTTTTAATACATCTCTCAAATCCTGCGGATTATTGGAGATAGTCAGGATCTTCATCCCTTCTGAGCGCGGGTCGTTTATGATCCCCTGTGCCTTTTCCACGGGAAGGATGGCTGCCTTAACCCCTGCAGGAGCCGCCATCTTAAGCGCGCTCGCCTGAAGCTCATTTGCGGCAATCTCATCGTTCGCCACAATGATCCTTGTGACAGCAAGCTGTTTAGACCACATGACTGCCACCTGACCGTGTATCAGACGGTCATCCACACGTAACATTGATATCATTGTTGATTTCCTTCCTTTCTTTCCTTTTTTATCTTGAATAAGGCGGCTTTTTCCGCCGAATCCATCGTCTCTTCGATCAGAAAAAGTCTTCATCTCCTCCTGTATCCGGGCTGACCGGCTGTATCGCTAGCAGCGCTTCTCTTGACTCGTCTACGATCTCTGCGATCTGCTCGTCCGTAAGTTTTCCCGGCGTCAGGAGAAGATTGATGACCAACCCCATATTCATCCCGGCCAGAAGCCTGACGTTCGGATAGCCTGTTATCATGGTCATTCCATTGCAGACGCTACCGCCGAACAGATCAGTGACAATAATGTACTGTGTATCCGGATTTTCTTTGACCATGGCTTCCACCTCATAGACCATGGGCTGATAATGCTCCCCGGGCATCATGCACATGCAGCTTAAGTCTCCGTTCTGCCCTGCAATCATCTGAACAGAATGTAGCATACCCTCCGAAAGCTTCCCGTGGGTCGCAAGGATTATTTTCTTTTCTGACATCCCCATTCTCTCCTTTCCCAATTTTTTACTGTCATCAAACCCGCGCCAAACGCGGTTCCTTTAGTGTCATAAAAAATGACACTGCCGATCTCTTTTCGACAATGTCATCCTACATAACCTGTTAAATTTTCTCCATATATCTGGTCAAAGCTCTAAAAACTTAACCTGAATATCTTAAAATATCTCCTGCTTTCCCGCTTTTTTCTGTGCTTCCTCTTCCTTATAGAGAATCGGATACCGCACTGTGATAACCGTACCTACCCCCCGCTCACTGGCCACTTGTATCCCATATTTCCTTCCATAAGCTTTCCGCAGGCGCTCCGCAGTATTTCGCACACCGATGTGAAGCCTTCCATCACTGTAACTGCCATCCTCATCCGCCTCAATATTTCTGCGGACTTCCTCAAGTTTATCTGCGTCCATTCCCACACCGTCATCCATCACCGTCACTTCAAGAGCATCGCTGCCTGTCAGCGCACTGATACTGATGATCCCTCCTTTTGCCTTAGGGAGAAGTCCATGTTTTACCGCATTCTCCACCACCGGTTGGAGACTTAATTTGATTATAAAAAGGTTTTTCACCTCTTCTGGAACATGTATCTCCAGTTCAAACCGATTTTCGTATCTCATTCTAAGCAGTTTAAAATACTCTCCGATATTTTCCAGTTCGTCTTTAAGCGGCACAATGTCACCAGTCTTGCCAATAAGATATCTGAGCTGTTTTGACAGGCTTTCAACCATTTCTGCCGTCTCCGGATCGTCATTGCTGACCGCCTGCATACGAATGACTTCCAACGTATTATAAAGATAATGAGGACGGATCTGTGTTTTAAGCATATCAAGCTCTGTCTCCCGCTGTTTTAGCTCACTGACATAAACTCTCTGTATATAGCTGTCCAACGCTTCGGTCATTTGATTTAAGCCTGCCGCCAGCCCGCCGATCTCATCCATCCGTTCAGGCTCCACCCGGGTCTTGAGGTTACCGCTCTGTATTTCGTTCATCCCCCGTATCAGCCTGCCCATAGGGGCGCGTATACCTTTCAGATAGTTTCTGTACACGAGCAGCAGAGCAGCCACACTGACCGCCAGAAAGATGCCGATATATATCTGCACAGCTTTTACATTTTTTAAAACCGAGTCCTCGCTCACCTCAACCTCAGCCGTCCACTCTGTATCCGGTATCTTAAAATATACATAATAACTCCCGTCTGCTTTTATATGTTTCTGAGCCTGATTTCCCGTCATCTCCGGAGCAGGCACGTTTTTCAGTCTCCTTCCTATTTCTTGGGGATTGTAGCTGTATACGCACACCCTGCTCCCGTCTACAATACGGAACACTCCATCCTCGTTGAGCGATATATCAGATGCCAGTTCAGAAATTGCTGAAAAATCAATATCAAGGTAGAGCGTCCCCAAGGAATACCTGATATCAGAAAACACTGTATTATCGTTAAACTCGGCGACAAATGTCAACACCTGATTCTGCGATCCGGAGAAATAATCATCCGTATGGGCTCCCGCCATACGAATACCGTTTTTCAAGATCCGCAGACTTTTCATGCTCGCCATCCATTTTTCTTCATTCATCACTTTCTGCGTATTCTTCGTCGCATAACTAAGCTTTCCCTCATTGTCCAAAAAGCACGCTGTCCGGATTTTGCTGTCCTCATCCACCAGATTTTGCATAACCATGTTCATTGTGAGCTGCCTTTCCTTACTGTCTGAACCCGTACTTTTTAAAAAATCAGCCAGCATGACCCCGCTGTCCACATCCTGATAATAGATCTCCCATGTCAGTCTGCTGTATTCATCCAACACGAGGGAAATATTATCTCCCGCGTACCGGATCAGGCTGGAAAGATTTCGCATCATGGTCTCTTCTGTGTTTCCTGCGAATGCCCGGTACAAAACCGCGGTTGCTGCCATGATCGGCAAAAGTCCAAGACACACAAACGTCAAAGTAAGGCGAAAAAATATACTGTCTTTTCTTCTCATTTCTCCGCCTCCCAGTCTGCCGTCAGCTCCGCCGCCAATATTTCTATGGAAGTCGTTCCCCACAGCGTTTCTCTTAATATCTGGTTGAAACTGTTGCGGAAACCATCCGGCGTATCCAGATTGCTGACAATTTTGTTTGTCACGGTCACATCCTTCTCATACGCCCTGTCTACCAAAACATCAGCATATGATTCTGCGGTCTCTGTCTCTCTTTGTGTAACCGACATTGCTGACATTGTCCCCAGAACATTTTCATAGACTCCTTCTGAATAAAAAAACTCAAGGAACTTTGATGCCGCCCCGTACTTATCTGGATCTGACTGACAATCCCCGGAAATACCCCAACAGTTGCTCAGATCCTGCACCGCATAGGTCGTTCCGCCCGATCCCGCCAGAAAGAAAAAACCCAGACCCATCTCAGGGTTCATACCTCTGATCTGCGGCAGCATCCACGCCCCAGTGTGGAGCATCACGGCGTTCCCGGCTGCTATTTCCTGCACTGTCTCATTGTCGGAAAGCTCCCGGTATCCTTCTTCTACATAACCCTCTTCTGATAGGCTGCGGAAAGAACGGAGCATTTCCTCCGCCCTTTCCTTTGTCCATACAATCTCCTGATTTTCCTCCAACATAAAATTCTCAAACAGGTAATTCCCCCAGAACTCCATATGCCACAAATCAGCTCCGCCTATAACAATCGGCGTATATCCCGCCTCTTTTATCGTTTCACAGCATACCAAAAAATCCTCATATGTCTCTGGTGCTGAGAGCCCCAGACTTTCGAAGATATCCATATTGCAGATGATTCCCCTGTTCATTTGATAGATGGGAATGTACTTCCCTTTTCCCCCGCCTGTCATCTGCGGATCAATCAGCTCCGTCACTTCACCCGGCATATCCGCCAAAAGTCCCGCATCAGCAATTTTCTGGGGTTCTCTTAACTCCAACACATCATAAAACTGGTCTTCCGCATATAGGATCTTAAGCTGGTCAGAATACAGCCTGTTTTCCTGATTACCCGGCGTATACAATTCCACCCTTATCCCCGGATTTTCCTCCATAAACTGCTCAGACACCGTCTCAAGACAGAATTTCCAGTTTGCATCGCCGCTAGAATACACAACCCGCAGTTCCGTGGTCTCTACACTGGACAGTTCTTTTTCCTGCGAGCACCCTGAGATCAGGAGCATAGCCAGTAATCCTGTCCCCGTCCTTTTGATATATTGCCTAAATCTTCTTCTCATTCTTTTTACTCACTGGGACTCATGCCATATCTTGCCTTAAAGTTTTCATTAAACTGGCGTACATTTTTATATCCTACCTCCAACGCGATCTGATAAGATTTCATATCCGTGCTCCGAAGCAGGAGCTCTGCCCTGCCCATACGCAGTTCTGTAAGATATGTTTTGAAATTCTCCCCCATATTTTTCTTAAAGTAGCTGCTGAAATAATACGGGTTCATACTGAACACTTCCGCCATGGATTCCAGTGTTATATTCTCCCTGTAATGTTCTTCGAGATATCGCGCGATTCTCCGGATCTCTTTCTCCTGCTCATTTCCGGCGCCTTTTCTGACCGTCTGCTCCACGCGTCCGAGATATTCAGTAACACAGGCACAAGCCAGTCTGTAAAGCCCTTTCCTCCTGATCTCCATCTCCGTTTCTTCCTCAATACGCACAAAGGACTCATCCAGAATCCTAAGCTTCATAAGCTCCTTTGTCATATCATGGACAAGCAGGATACAGCGGTTAACAGCCGCAAACCGGCTGCCGAAATGAAGGCTGCGGATAACAGACAGTATATTTCCCGTCTCGTTTTTATAATCACCCTTCCCTTCCGTAAAGCAGGCAAGCAGCCGTTTAAAACCGTTTTCATAATCCTCCAGAGAATCATTAAAATCTCTCTGTATCTTATCATACCAGATTGTCTCTTCCTCTGTAAAATAGTAAAGTTCTAAAGCAAACCTTGCGCTGTCATACTCCAAAGCAAGTCTTGAAAGATCGCTGATCCTTCCTCCCACACCTGCTTTCACGGCGTACTGATCATAATTGCGTATCATCCGAAGTACTGTTTCAAGCTTTCGCTCCACGTCTGCCTCCCTTTCCTCCGGATCAAGCAGGAACATGAAGTAACAGGTGTTCATCTCTTTTTTTACAATAAATCCCCAGTCGCGCTCTTTCAGTTCATTATGGATTCTATTGAATACAGAAAACACAAACAGCTCGTTTAATTTCGAACTTTCAGCAGTATTTTTCAAAAACAGCAGGCGTATTCCTACTGTCACCATATCCTTGCCCCTGATATCCACATCCAGCTTTCTGAACTCTTCATAAAGGTAATCCGCGTCAATCTTTCCCCGCACCCCTTTTACGATTCTCCGGTACATCTCCTCCGTCTCCGCTGTCTCGAATATCTCAAGCTTCTTTTCCTCCTGAAGACTGTGGAGCGCTTTATCCACTGCCTGCTCTAGCTTTTCTTTCTCCACGGGCTTTAAAAGATAATCCACAGCCCCATATGTCACTGCGTCCTTTGCATAAGCAAACTCCTGATATCCGCTGATAAAGATCACTTTCACCGGCAGTTTCCTGTCCGCTATCAGACGAAGCATTTCAAGGCCAGTCATTTCAGGCATATTGATATCTGATATGATGAGATCCGGTTTCTTTTCCTCGATCAGGCACATCACTTCTCCCCCTGTATGCGCTTCCCCGACAATTTCAATATTCAGCCTCTCCCAGTCGATCAGCTTTCGTAAGCCTCTTAATATGAGAAGCTCGTCATCAGCCAGAATTGCTCTGATTTTTTTCTGAGGCATGAGCATCCTCTCCTTTTCTCTCAACATCCCGACGCAACGCCCCCCTGCTCCACGCTCTCTGTCCCGTACACCTCGATCTGCGTCAGCGCAGGGAACGGGGAGGGGTCGTCCGCTTTGATCAGGTCTGACAGTTTCAGCCATGTGACGGCTTTACGCTCTATTTCAAACACATGAGGCTCGCTGCTCTTCTCCATCGCCACGGTCTCCCGTGTGCCGTCAGAAAAGGTAAATGTAGCCTGTTTCCACCAATTATCATGCGGGAAATCCGCCCTCGTGTACAGCACGATTTTGTTAAAATCAACTTTGCGCCCGAATTCCAACAGCATCTCTGCCTGATCATTTTTATTGATGCCCCATGATTCGTAAGGCCATGATCCGTGGGAATCATTGGCAAGCACACCGTCTATCGCATTTCTTGCCGCAAATACGGATTCCCCTCTTGTCTCCACATTCGCAGATGCGTGTGGGTAACACCCACGCTCTCCGTGCTGATCCATTACGTTTATCGCAAGGTTTCTGTATCCGTTTGTCTCATAGATTTCCGCGTTTTTCACCGTAAGATAATGCCGCTCCCCGGTAAATGATTTCTTATTGTATGATTTCTTCTTCTCTGCAAACGGAATATCATACATTACACTCTTCCGGGTAAGAAATACTATTGACTCATCCATTGTATCATCTACACGGATTTTATAAAATCTGTTTTCCTCAGGCACACGGAACACAATACGGTCGCCCTCCTCATAAATATCTTTAAACGCAAGAACAGCCTGATTCTTCCCGGATACTGCCGCTTTCCTGCGTCCCATCCAGTCTATGACTATAATCTCGTATTCCTGCTCGCTTATATAACTCTCCCCCTCTGTATTTGCGTACTCGGGCCAAGAGCATATTACGGAAAAATCCCCCTCCATGCAGACCGTTCCGTAGCCGCCGGGGACAATCAGACTGATGCCCGGCTTCACCTCATGACCGTCAATTACTCCAACCCCTTCGGTCACAGTAAGATTCGCAAAAGCTGTCCGAAAGTTATGTTCCCACCTTCCATGAATGTCATACTTCTCAACAGAATATTTGTCACATTTCACGAGATGTTCAATATCTACATTGTCCGTCTCCATACGTCTGCGCTGTTCCTGCTGCGGAACAAAAGGCGCGTTAATCACATCCATGCTTTCTTTAAGATGCAGCGCACGAGGACGCCCGTTCTGGAGCCTTTCGTAATCATATACCCGGTATGTAATATCACTCGACTGCTGTGTCTCAAGAATAAATGTGCCGCCCTTAATCGCGTGGACACATCCCGGATCAATCTGAAAAAAATCCCCTTTCCTGATCGGGATCTCACGCAAAAACTCACTCCACCGTTTTTCTTGTATCATCTCCCTGACCTGCTCAGAATCCTTTGCATTATGACCTATGATAATAGAAGCGTCCTCATCACAGTCCAGTACGTACCAGCACTCTTTTTTCCCCAGAGAACCGTCTGCATGAGATCTGGCATAGTCGTCGTCCGGATGCACCTGTATACTCAGGTCGTCAGCAGCATCAATCAGTTTTGTCAGCAGCGGGAATTCTCCTCCCATACGTCCGTCCTCATTTCCAAAAAGTTCCGGGTGTTCCTCCCACATCTGCGCAAGTGTTTTCCCCTTATAGATCCCTGAAGCAATCCTGCCCATGCCATTTTCATGAGCGCTGATATTCCAACACTCCCCGATATGATCAGCCGGACATTTTTCTCCGTATATCCCATGGAGTTTATCTCCACCCCATATCATCTTCCGAAACACAGGTTCAATAAATAACAGCTCAGGCATATGACTCTCCTCCTTATACGAATCAACAGTAAAAAGGAAGCGCCGGTAAAACACCGACGCTTCTGCTTTTATTCATACTGCTATTCAACTGTCATCTCAACAACGAAGAAGAAATTGCTAAAAAAAGAGGTATAAGTTCTTAAAAATCCACCCTAAAATAAGATGTATTGGCTCAATGTATGATTGAAACTCCCTGCTGATTACGATATCATTATACTACTGTATATTTGCTATTATACCGAGCGGCAAAAGAAAGGGAATAAGTATGAAGAAAAAAAAAGTTCTCATCACCGGCTCTTCACGGGGGATCGGGCGCGCCTGCGCTCTTGCTTTCGCGAAAGCCGGATATCATGTATTTATTAACTGTAATAATTCCGTGGATCAGCTAAAAGAGACAGAAAAGGAGATCATTTCCCTTGGCGGGTCATGCACGATGCTCCCGGGAGACGTAAGCGATCCGGATACCGTGCGCTTTATGTTCCGTGAGATCGCTTCCTTCTGCGGACATGACTGCGAAGATATCTCTTCCGGGAAAACCCCGCCGACATGCAGCGGCGGACTCGATGTGCTTATAAACAACGCAGGCCTCTCGCATTTCGGACTTTTGAGCGATATGTCAGACGAAGAATGGCGGAATATTCTGGAAACGAATTTATCTTCCGTGTTCTACTGCTGCCGGGAGGCAATCCCCTATATGGTCTCGCAGAAAAAAGGGAAGATCATCAACATCTCCTCCATATGGGGTATATCAGGTGCCTCCTGCGAAGCCGCTTACTCCGCCGCCAAGTCCGGGGTGAACGGACTGACCCAAGCTCTCGCAAAGGAGCTGGCGCCAAGCAATGTGCAGGTCAACGCCATTGCCTGCGGCGTCATCGACACTGAAATGAACGCACGGCTAAGCGGCGAAGATCGCCGGGCTCTTGCAGATGAAATCCCCGCCGGGCGCTTCGGCACTTCGGAGGAAATCGCCCGGTTTGCCCTCTCTCTTGCCGACGCGCCGGGATATCTCACCGGTCAGATCATCACCATGGACGGCGGATATCTGTAACTCAGTTTTTAAACGTCTATATACGTCCGTATATGTCTTTGGGAACATATGCTTTGACCGCAATCCCCTCAGGAACATATTCCTCACACAGGAGTTGTCCTTTGCTTCGGATGAGCTGTATCTTCCCGGCATCGGAAAACTCATACAGGCGCTCAATGTAGATCTGATCCCTGCGGACAATCTCTAAGAGCGCCTTTTTTAATTCCTCCAGTCCCTGTCCGGTCTTAGCGGAGGCGGGGATGGAGTATTCCGCCTGAAAATCCCGATGCCGCGCCGGTTGCTTAAGAAGATCCTGCTTGTTGAACAGGGTGACCACCGGGCGGCCTTCCGCCCCAAGCTGGCGCAGTGTGTCATACACCACATACATCTGCTCGTCCATCTGAGGATTGGACGCGTCCACAACATGGATAATAATATCCGCGTATTTTGCTTCCTCAAGCGTACTCTTAAACGCCTCTACGAGATGATGGGGCAGCTTCCGTATGAACCCTACCGTATCCGTAATCAGTATTTCCTGCGTGTTGTCAAGCATCAGGGAACGGGTTGTCGTATCCAGTGTAGAGAACAGCATAGCATCCTCCAGAATCCCTGCATCTGTGAGGGCATTCTCAATGCTGCTCTTCCCTGCGGACGTATACCCTACAAGCGCCGCCGTCTTAAGTCCGGACTGCCTGCGCTGTGCCCGAATCAGTTCGCGGTGTTTCTCCACATCCTTCAATTCTCTTTTCAGGCGGCTGATGCGCTCTCTGATAAGCCGCCTGTCCATCTCCAGCTTCTTCTCCCCCGGTCCTCTTGTGCCGATGCCGCCTCCCAGACGGGACAGGGATCTTCCCAGTCCGGTAAGGCGGGAGGAACTGTAGCGGAGCTGGGCCAGCTCTACCTGTATCTTCCCTTCCCCTGAAACCGCTCTTGCGGCAAAGATATCTAGGATAAGAAGGGTGCGGTCAATCACCTTGCAGCTTAATTCCGCCTCAAGATTCCCAAGCTGCGCGCTGGTCAGCTCATCGTCACATATAATTCCCGTAGCTTCCGTTTCCCAGAGGATGTCTTTGAGTTCCAACAGCTTTCCTTTTCCGACATATGTGCCGGGATGGGCGCTTTCTCTTGCCTGAAGGAGCCTTCCCGCCACCTGTGCCCCGGCGGTTTTGGCAAGCTCCGCCAGTTCGTCCAGCGAACGCTGTGCAAGCTCCGTACTTCCTGTATCAATTCCCACGAGGATCACCCGCTCCTCGATATGCTCTGTCTCATACATAGGCTGTTTCTCCATAATAATCAGTCTGTTTAAAAAACCGGCAGTGCATACGCACTACCGTGTTATTAAAAATTCCGCTTCCTTTTGAACGCTTTCATCATCTGGATATTCACTCAGATATTCATCCACTTTCTGCTTCGCGCTCTGCCAGTCCGCCTGCTGTTCCAGACAGACGATTTCATTGTATTTCATCTCCCGGAGCATATCCGCGTCCGCAGATTCCTTTCCATCAGTAGTCTGTGCCAGTCCCAGTCCTGTCTGGATGTACTCCAGCGCCTTCTCAAAATTCTGGGTCTGCATCGCGCACACGGACATCAGATGGTAAAGCTGTACGCTCTGCTTGGCTCCCTGCGCCGCCGCCTGTTCAAAAGCTTCCAGAGCCGCTCCATAATCTCCGAGGCCATAGTATGCCATACCAAGTCCCCGGTATCCCTCAGCCGCCTTTTCTTTGTTGTCGCCCTCTGCCATCTGCCGGAACTGTTCCAGCGCCGCCTCGTAATTTCCTTCCTCCAGAGCCGCCGTCCCCTTCTTCTGGGGATTGGCGCATCCGGCCAACATTCCTGCGGCAATGATGCACACCATCACAGTACGCATTATTTTACTAGCTTTTCTTATCATCTTTTACACTCCACGTTCCGGATACTGCATCATCCAGAATGAATTCAAAATATTGATCAGCATGACCGCCATATCTGCAATGATCGCATTCTGCATCGTCACAAACCCGAAAAAAGCCATGACAATAAGAAGCGCTTTCATCCCTATGGCAAATACCATATTCTGCCTCACAGACCTCAGAGTTGCCTTCGATATCTGGATCGCATTGATAATGCGGGACGGCTCATCCTCCATAAGAATGACGTCCGCCGCCTCAAGCGCCGCGTCCGCCCCCAGTCCGCCCATCGCGATTCCGATATCCGCCAGCGCAAGCACCGGCGCGTCATTGATACCGTCTCCTACAAATGCCAGCTTCTCGCCTTCCATCTGGTTTTCGCGGAATTCTTTAAGAAGCGACACTTTATCCTCAGGCATCAGCTCTGCATATACACTCTCAATCTTGAGCTTCGAAGCAGTATCCTCCGCCACCTGTTCATTGTCCCCCGTCAGCATAACCGTGGAAAGATCACGCTTGTGAAGCCATCGAACGAGTCTGCCCGCATCCTTGCGGATCACGTCTGCGATCAGGATATACCCCGCGTATTTCCCGTCTACCGCTACATAGACCGCTGTGCCTGCCTCTTTCACAGGCTCGTAGTATATTCCCAGCCGGTTCATCAGCCTTGTATTTCCTGCGTAAACTTCTCTTCCGTCCACTCTGGCATGCACACCGTATCCGGGTTGTTCTTCAACATCCCATACCCTTCTCTTGTCAAACTGTCTGCCATATGCCTCCATCAGGGACATGGCCACCGGATGCTTTGAATAAGATTCTGCCAGCGCGGCGACCTCCAGAAGATCTTCCTTCTCCATCTTGCGGGGTACGATATCCCTTACATAAAATACCCCCTCGGTCAGAGTTCCCGTCTTATCAAATACGAACGTATCTACCTCTGTGAGCTCCTCCAGAAATGATCCGCCCTTTATGAGCACACCCTGCTTTGCCGCTGAACCGATGCCCCCTAAAAACGCCATTGGGATGGACACCATCAGACCGCACGGACACGCGGCCACAAGGATAATGAGTCCCCGGTAGATCCATTCGTCCCTCGCCTCTATGAATATCATAGGCGGAAGGATTACTGTCAAAAGAGCGATCAAAATAACGATCGGTGTATAGTATTTGGTAAATCTGTCCGCAAAATGTACGCTCTCCGATTTTTTCTCATTGGCTTTCTCCACAAGCTCCATGATTCTTGCCGCTGTGGAGTCTTCGTAAACCTTTGACACCCTTGCCTCAAGCACACCGTTCAGGTTAATGCTCCCACTGTACAGCCTGCTGCCTGTACGCACTGCCCTTGGCTCTGACTCTCCTGTAAGCGCCTTCATGTCCACAGTACCCGTCCCTGATGTCACAACCGCATCCACGGGGATCTTTTCACCCGGGCGCAGCACGATGGTCTGTCCTAAAAACAGTTCCTGCGGCGGCACGATCTTCTCAGTCGCGCCTACTTTCAGATTGGCATACTCCGGGCGTATATCAATGAACTTCGCGATAGATTTCTTCGTTCTGCTCAAAGATATCTCTTCTACAAGCTTTCCGATCTGATAAAACAGCATGGCCGCGACAGCTTCTTTATGTCTCGCAACGAAAAAAGCGCCCGCCGTCGCAATAATCATCAAAAGATTCTCATCTATGAACTGCTTTTTCGTAATCTTTTTTATCTGCTCCCAGTACGTTGTCACCGAAAGGACTGCATATGCCGCCAGAAACAATAATGTGTCCGCACTGTCCTTAACCGTCCGGTTGGAGGTTATTGCCCATGCGATGATATACAGCAGCAAACCCGCCCCTATTTCAATGCCCTTCTTCTTTGCTTCTTTTGTCATCACTTTTCCCCTGAACTTTCCTTGTACATTTACTCCAGTCCTCTACAATTAACCCCTTTGAATATACAGTATAACGAAAAGTGCGAAAAGCATCAATATGTTTTCTCCTTTAAAACACCTGTCTTAAGAAAAATTTACACTTTCTTCAAGTTCACAAACTGGTCTTTATCTGCTACAATGTACCTAATCAGCAAACAGTGTTCATATCTTTTAAAGAAAGCGAGGGGGAAAATGATAAAAAAATGTACTTTGTGCGGCGGCAGACTGTCCGGAGGGAAATGTGAATTCTGTGGTCTGGACCACAGCCTGTATGACCGGGACTATCAGCAGAAGCCACATGAGACGCCGTCCGCGGGTTCTGCCCCGGCAGAAGGAGCCGCGCCCCACAGACAAAGCAGCGGCGCGGCGCGCGACAGGCAGACAAAAAAACGGCAGAAGAGCCCGGCTCCCCGCATGACGCCCGGCCGCTCCTCCCCAAATGGGCGGAAGGTCGCCTTAGTTCTCATCATCTCCATTGCCATAATCTTTGTGTCTGCCCTGCTTCCCGTATTGATTCAGGCAGGGAAAAATATTGTGCAGGAGTTTTCTGATTCCGGTTCAGGCTATTCATGGCAGTCAGATGGAGACAGCAGCTATTATGATCTTTATAGCCATGTGAAAAGAGAGATTCCGGCGAACGGGGACTCATATGAGACTGTCTTAGGAGACGGGTTCTATCTGGTGGGCGTACATATCCCCGAGGGAGTCTACACTGTGGAGCTTCAAGAGGGAACAGGCTCCTTCAATATCACAGACGAAGAAAACATAATCTATGAATATTTCTGGTTCGGGGATGACGAGGAATATGACCAGATACTTTATCTGGAGGATGTACGCCTTTATAACGGGGCATGGGTCGCTGTCAGTGACGTTGTGTTCTTAACTCTTTCCACTGACAATGCCCAGCCTCTCACCGCGCAGCCCGGGCTTGACCCGCTGGCCGACGGTACGGTAATGCTTGACGCGGGCACATATATCGCGGGAGATGATTTTACAGAGGGAGTCTATGACCTTTACCCCGCGACGGATCTTGAGACAGAACGCTCCACCATAGATCTTATATACCCTGACGGCGGCACTGACTATTTGTGGATGAGCAACAGCAGTTATAATGAGATCCCTGACTATTACTTAGAACACGGCGTCAAAAATGTCGTCCTCTCCTCCGGCACTGAGCTTCTTCTGGAAGGAGACGATATCCTCCTCCAACCCTCAGAAGGGTATTTTGAAGATTACCAGAGCCAGTCGCCATAGACACCGCAGAGAACTTACTAAACTACGAAAGGAGAACCTATATGAATACAGACATGTTTATTTTATCTCCAACAATGCTAAATCTTATATGGCTTGGACTGTTTATCATCCTGATCATCATTGAACTCTTTACCGTAGGACTTACGACCATCTGGTTTGCCGGAGGATCGCTGGCTGCCCTTCTGGCCAACATACTTGGAGCGGACATTCCCATACAGGTGCTGGTCTTTCTCGCCGTTTCCTGTATTCTGCTCATCTTTACACGCCCATGGGCGGTCAGACACCTGAATAAAAAACGTGTAAAGACAAATTATGAAAGCGAGATCGGTAAGGTCATCAAACTGACGGAGCGGGTAGACAATATCAATCAAACCGGAAAAAGTGTTGTAAACGGGCAGGAGTGGACGGTCCGCAGCAAAGACGACGGGGAAATACTGGAAGAAGGAACCCTCGCAAAGGTCGTCGCTGTATCCGGGGTAAAACTAATTGTAGAAAAGTATAAGGAGGAATTGACAAATGAGTAGTTTTATAGGAATCGGAACCATCTTTTTTCTTATCATTGTAATACTGATCGTAGGGATACTGATCTCCTGCGTTAAAATCGTGCATCAGGCACAGGCTGTCGTTCTGGAACGTCTGGGCGCATATCAGGCGACATGGAACACCGGACTTCATTTCAAGATCCCCATCATCGACCGGGTGGCAAGGCGGATCGACTTAAAGGAGCAGGTCGTTGACTTCCCGCCCCAGCCTGTGATCACCAAGGATAATGTCACAATGCAGATTGATACTGTTGTATTTTTCCAGATTACAGACCCGAAGATGTTCTGCTACGGTGTGGCCAATCCCATTATCGCCATCGAGAACCTGACCGCCACAACCCTCCGTAATATCATCGGTGACCTTGAGCTTGACCAGACACTGACTTCCAGAGAGACGATCAACACAAAGATGCGCGCCGAGCTTGATCTGGCTACCGATCCATGGGGCATCAAGGTAAACCGCGTGGAGCTTAAGAACATCATCCCGCCCACAGCAATCAGGGACGCAATGGAAAAACAGATGAAGGCGGAACGCGAACGAAGAGAGGCCATCCTGATCGCGGAGGGTGAGAAAAAATCCACCGTCCTTGTGGCAGAAGGTAAGAAGGAATCCGTGATCCTCGAAGCAGAGGCAAAAAAACAGGCTGCCATCTTACAGGCAGAGGCAGAGAAAGAAAAGATGATCCGCGAGGCGGAAGGTGAAGCGGAAGCCATCATGAAAGTCCAGCAGGCGACTGCAGACGGACTGAGATTTTTGAAGGATGCTGGCGCTGACAACGCGGTGCTCACCCTCAAGAGTCTGGAGGCTTTCGAAAAAGCCGCTGACGGCAAGGCAACGAAGATCATCATCCCTTCCCAGATACAGGAGCTTGCCGGACTGGTGAAATCCATTACAGAGATTGCCGCTGACGATACAGATGCAAAACCCGGAGCGTAAGCCGCCATATCAGAGTAGAGCACACTTTGACAAATACTCCGAATAGGGAGTTCCGCAAGCGGAACTCCCTCGCTGAGCGCGGTCGCTTTAGCAACTAATATAAAGAAACAAAGACCGGCGGCAGCTTACACTGTCTCCGGTCTTTTATCTGTCACTCCGTCCAAGGAGTCTTTATTCCCTTCCTGAACGATACATTCTTGAATTGCCTCATTTAGAGAAAGCATCTTATCGTCCAGCTCTGACACCATCTTCGCACATTCCCGAAGATCTCTGCTGATATAGTCCGGGGCATTCCCCTCAAACTTATAGTATATCTTATGCTCAAGGCTCGCCCAGAAATCCATTGCAACTGTCCGTATCTGAATCTCCACCTTTGTGTCCACTACACTGTCAGAGAGGAAAATCGGCACTGACACAAGCATATGGTAACTCTTATAACCGCTCTTCTTCGGATTCTTTATGTAATCCTTGATTGAGAGCACCTTCAGATCGCTCTGGTTCCCGATCATCTCCGCCAGACGGTAAATGTCTGACGTAAAGGAACAGATCAGACGCACCCCTGCGATATCATTGATATAGCGCACCATGTTCTCGATGGATGCCTCATAACCGTAGCGCTTTAGCTTTTTTACAATACTTTCCGGCGTCTTGATCCTTTTCTTAATATGTTCGATTGGATTATACCGATGAACATGCTGGAACTCGTCATTTAATATTTCCAGCTTTGTACCTACTTCTTTTAAAGCTGCATTGTAGAGAAAAATCACTGTTTTCCAACTGTCGACATCCTCGTAGCTCCTAAGCGCAGCCTCCACCTGTTGTTTGTTCTTCATCGCGGATATCCCCCATTGGCTGTTATTGCGGCCGCAAACCGGCGCTGGTATAATGCTTGCACTCCGTACAAACATTATACCACGTCCTTTGGACGTGCTATGCTCCGCAGGATGCGCACGGTTTGCAGTGGTTTGCCGCCCCCTTGGTCGGCCGCAAACCGGCGCTGGTATAATGCTTGCACTCCGTACAAACATTATACCATATGTATTCTGGTTCTTACAACTCCAGTTTCATGTCCCCGTAGCTTATCCATCTTCTTTTCCGCATAAATTCTGAGATAAGAAGCGTCACTGCTGCCGGAAGCACGAACTGTATGACAATAATCTTAAGAAGTACGATCGTCGCCGCTTCTGTCTGTGTCATCACCTGCCACGTCATCAGCGGCCCCACAAGTCCGGCCGTCCCCATGCCTGACCCGGTAGCGTTGTTCGTCATATGCAGAAGCATTGTCCCTACCGGCCCCAGAATCGCGCTGGACAAAATAGACGGAAGCCATATAAGAGGGTGTCTGACAATATTGGGCACCTGCAGCATGGAGGTTCCAATCCCCTGCGCAAGAAACCCGCTGAACTTATTTTCCCGCCAGCTTGCCACGGCAAAGCCGATCATGTTGCAGCAGCATCCCACAGTGGCAGCTCCCGCCGCCAGTCCGGACAGATTCAGGATAACGCCCAGCGCTGCGGAACTGATAGGCAGCGTCAGGATCATCCCCATCAGCACAGATACAACGATCCCCATGAGGAACGGCTGCTGTTCTGTCCCCCAGTTGATAAGAGCGCCCAGCCACGTCATGAAACGTGAGATCGGCGGACCGACGAAAATTCCCACTGCGGAGCCAGCTCCAATACAGACGAGAGGCGTGAGGATAATATCCAGCTTCGTCTTTCCTGATATGAGGATTCCAAGCTCAACCGCAATATATGCCGCCACGAACGC